>JACCEA011014905.1_pt1 | contig 44733 bp, 47 predicted proteins | sample 7449851 | NCBI WGS metagenome assembly JACCEA01 (sample SAMN15323453, study PRJNA562643) | freshwater metagenome | isolation source: river surface water | place: USA:Blue River Watershed | collected 2017-08-18 | reverse complement strand
TTCTGCTCCGGCTTCTTTTTTTGCGGTCAGGATTTCTGCGATTGTTTTCATGATGTTCTCCTTTTAAGTTTATCCGATGGTTCTCAGGTGTGTCTGTGTTATTCTTCGTCTGTTATATCTTCAAGGCCAGATATAAAATCATCCCTCATCTCCTCTATAATATCCTCTAATGTTGGGATATCTTCTGCGTCTAGCAAGCCCTCTTCAACTTGATCGTTGTATCGAGATAGTTTTTCATCTGCCCATTGCTCAAGAGCAGGCATCATCTCGTCTGCCAGTGCTTCAAAAGATTCAGCTTCAAACGGGCCGCAATATCCAAACTCATCGTTGTTGTTGTAAATCTTCATTACTCTCTCCTTTTAAATTGCGCCGAGGCTTTTCCTCTGCTCTTGATTAAATAAGACTCGCTTCTACCCACCCCTTGGTCCATGCTGCCAGAATAGTCGCAGTAGGTGCTTCACCATTAGGAGTATATCCAACCTGTCTCCTGTTGAGGGTTGCTTGAAAATCTACATCAAGACACGGAGCGCAAGCAATTCCTTTTGCGTAAGCGATTGACCCCAAAGTCTTTGCTGCTTGAATCTGATTTTTTGCTTTCATGTTATCTCTCCCCTTGTTGTGGTTATCATCTGCTCTTGATTAAATATATAACAAATTAAAATGGTCATGTCAACAACCAAAACAATTATTTTTTACGTAACAATCATTTTTTAGTTGTGGAAAAATAGAAAATGACGTATTTTTGACTTGTGGTGAAAGTTTTATAAATCTATGACGAGATTTTGACAGTGGCTATACGGTTGATTAACAATTGGGACGGGTCAGAATTGGAACGCTCGTTCTACATTAGCGATAGGGTGAAGTCTATTCAGGCCAAACAGGCGTTGATAGATGCGCTCAAGGTTAGAGAAAGTCAGAGGGATAAGGCAAGGGTTAGTGTTGATCATGCCATAGTGAACGAAGAAGAGATGTTGCTGTTCTCGGTTGAAGGCAAAGAGGATGGGGTTGCGGTGTCCTTGGCTGATATTGAGAGCGGGAAGATAACTATGCAACAGGCTATCGATGAGTTGTTCGGAAAGACCGCTGACTGATCGTCAGGAAAACTTCTGCCGTTTCTATGTAGAGACAGGAAACAAAACTGAGGCGTACAGAAGGGCTTACCCAAAATCATTAAAGTGGAAGCCCCACGTCGTGCATGAACAGGCCAGCAGGGTCGCTGCTAGTCCTAAACTGTCGAAAAGGATCAATGAATTGAAGGAAATGGCGGCTGCAGAGCACCTGATAACTATAGAGAGTGTATCTAAAGAATACGCAGACCTGGTATCGTTGGCCAAGGAGAATAAACAACTAAGCGCCGCAGTTTCAGCGTTGACTAAGAAGGCAGAGCTATACGGATTGTTTAAATTACATCAGGAACAAGGTAAGGCATCAACGGCAGTGAATGTTTATCAAGGGCTTCCTGATCATGTTGTCGAGATGATAAAACAGAGTGAATAAAAGAGAACGGCGGATACATACATATTCTGTAATTCTTAAAGAAGCTCTCGCTCATGGGGGTGCCGAAGGGGTAAGAGAGGCTTGCAGGGAGTTGTGTGTCAACGACTTGTTTTATTTATTGTCGTATGCGCTTAACCGGGTTGATGTAAGAAATAATGATTGGCTATACGAGAGGTGTCGAGAAGTAGAGGACAATCCAGATGGGTTCCTTGATCTTTGGGCTAGAGAGCACTACAAAGATTTGGCCGACGATACCCCGATGTTAACAACTAATGGGTGGACAACTCATGGTGAGCTTCAGCTTGGGGATATTGTGTTCGCTCCTTCCGGAGAACAGGTAAAGGTTATTGCTGTTTCATCAAGGTTTGTTGATTCGCAGTGTTACCGTGTAACGTTTTCAGATGGGGCAGAAATTGTCGCCGGGGCTGGTCATAGGTGGCGCATTAAAGAAAAGCATCGCCTACGATGTGTTGGGGGGCGAAGGGTAACTTTCACCTACAAAGAGGTGTCAACCAAAGATCTTTCTTCCTTGTCGAGGGCTGATGTTGGCTCTGCTTCCCCTTTAAACATGGAGGGGACGTCATTGCCAATCCCGCCATATACCCTTGGCTTGTGGCTTGGTGATGGTAACTCTGATAGCCCTAGGATAACGGTCGATTATAACGATATAGGCTTGATTGACAGGGTAAAACAAGATGGTTTTTCGGTTGTAGAACATTCATCCCCTAATAAAAATTCTGGGTTGTTTTCATTTGGTGGTGGAGTCTGTGGGAAAAGGGGAACTGGTATAACCCCTGTTATGCGCGAGATCGGGATTTTGGGAAACAAACACATCCCAGGAATTTATCTATTCTCTTCTAGCGTAGGTCAGCGAATGGATCTATTGCGGGGGTTAATGGATTCAGATGGACACTGCAACACGCGCGGAACAGCTACATTTTGCAACCAGAACGAAAGGTTAGTGGATGATGTGTTAACGTTAGCCGCTGGGCTTGGACTTAGGCCCAGGAAGCGGAAATATGGGGGAGAATCCCTGCCTTATTGGCAAGTATCTTTTCAGGCTCATAGCGATAGGAACCCATTTTGGCTAGAGAGGAAAGCAATCAGGGCAATTAGTCCAAGCAAACATAGGAACACTCGATTGGTTCGCTCCGTTGTCCAGATTGATTCTGTCCCAACAAAATGTATCCAGGTAGAGGGAGGGGTATATCTTGCTGGGAGAGAGTTGGTTCCGACAAAAAACAGCACGATCATCACTTTTGCTAAAACTATTCAAGATATTCTTAAAAATCCAGAAATAACAGTTGGTATTCTTTCCCACACGAAACCAATTGCCAGAGCATTTCTCGGTCAAATCAAATACGAACTAGAAACAAATGAGTTTTTACACCACCTGTTCCCGGATATTTTATATCTAGACCCTAAAAAAGAAGCCCCGCTTGATGGAAACTCCTGGTCAGAGGACAAGGGGATTACGGTGAAGCGAAAGTCAAACCCCAAAGAGGCTACCGTTGAAGCTCATGGTTTAGTAGATGGTCAGCCAACCTCTAAGCATTATTCCCTCCTGGTTTATGATGATGTTGTAACCGATAAGTCAGTCACCACCCCAGAGATGATAGAGAAGACAACAGACTGTTTGTCTCTGTCCTTTAACCTTGGAGCAAGGGGCGGAAAGAAAAGGTTTATTGGTACACGATATCATTTCAACGATACATACAAAACTATTATTGATCGTGGTATTGCAAAAACAAGAATACACGCAGCAACAGACGATGGCACTGTCGATGGTAATCCTGTTTTCCTTACAAGGGAACAATTAGAAGAGAAGAGAAGAGAGCAAGGCGCTTATGTATTTGGGTGTCAACAGTTACAAAACCCAATATCTGAGGGCGTGCAGAACTTCAAACGAGACTGGTTAAGGTACTATTCCATAGCTGATTTCAGGGCTATGAATAGATATTTACTGGTAGATCCTGCGAGCAGCAAAAAGAAAACGTCAGATTATACAGTGATGTGGGTAATAGGTTTAGGTGTTGATATGAACTATTACCTGATAGATGGTATCAGAGAGAGGCTTGGTCTTAACGAGAGAACGAGTGAACTGTTCAGGCTACACAGGAAGCATAAACCAATTGGCGTGGGTTATGAGCAGTACGGGATGCAGGCTGACATCGAGCACATGGAAGAAAAGATGGAGTCTGTGAATTATAGGTTCAAGATAACTCCGCTGTCGGGGAGTGTCGCCAAGGTAGACAGAATAAAGCGGTTGCAGCCAAAGTTTGAGCAGGGACGTTTTTTCCTCCCACGGAGCATTATTAAAATTGGTAGGGAAGGGATGGAGGAAAACCTTATAGATACTCTCATTAATGATGAGTATCTGACTTTCCCAGTATGTGGTCATGACGATATGTTAGATGACCTTGCAAACATATTGCACCCCGACATGAATGCAGAGTTCCCGGCTGAAGTAAAACGAATGCCAGTCATTAACGTGTACGAACCCCTTGACAGTGTTGTGGGATATTGATGGAAGAATATTTAGACGAGAGTGGTGAAGAGCAAGAGCGGGCCGAGGAAGAGCGCAAACAGTCTCTAGTCGCGTTTGCGCAGAATATCCTTGATCGTCGCAAAGAAGCTATTGAGGCTCGATCCGCATCTGGGGTTGAACGGCGTTGGCGAGAAGATCAGGATGCGTTTGATGGCCTGGACGAAGCTACTAAATCGTCCATGCTCGATTACGCCACTGGTGAGGCAACGGTTCGTAAGGGTGATCAGCAGCGTTCTAAGGTGCTGGTTAATATCATCCGGGGCAAGACAGAGACTGCCGCTGGCAGGTTCTCTGATATCTCCATGCCGATTGACGACAAGAATTGGGGGCTCAAGCCTACTCCAGTTCCAGAGTTAAACGAGCAGATTAAAGATCAACGCCCTGCCATGCAAGCCGGTTCTCCGGTATTGGATAGCAACGGTAAACAAGTTTCCGTCTCAGCCGTAGCTGCTGATATAATCGAAACCGCGAAGAAGCGCATGACGGCGATGGAGACGGAAATCAACGACCAGTTGACCGAGTGTACATACAATTCTGAATGCCGCAAGGCTATCTGGGATGCGGCAAAACTTGGGACTGGTGTCATTAAAGGGCCTAGTGTGGTTAAGCGGTATTCTCGCCGCTGGATGCCCATGCGGGGATCTAATCAAGAAGGGCAGCCTATTACCGTTCATGAGATCCAGATGACCGAGGAGCATAAGCCTTCGTCTCGTCGTGTCGATCCCTGGAATGTGTATCCCGATCCTGCGTGTGGTGATGAGATTAGTAAAGCTGGGTATGTGTGGGAGCGCGACACTATCCGAGCAAGAGGCATTAAAGATTTGATTGGGTTGCCTGGTTATTTTGATGACCAGTTGATTGCCGCCATGAATGAGCAGCCACGGAGAACAGTGGTCAGAACAGAGAAAGGGAAGACTAGCGCTGAAACTGAGGCCGTTGAGAAGGGCGACCTGTATGAAATTTGGGAATACAACGGCGACGTATCTATAGAGGATTTGGAGTCTATCGGGTGCTCATGTCCAGAGGGTGCGGTTACAAAGAGCTTGTCAGCATGTGCTGTGTTTATCAATGATCGCCCGGTGAAGGTCGTCTTGAACGTCCTCGATACCGGAGAGCTTCCTTACGATTTCTTCCAGTGGGTAAAAATTAGTGATTCTGTGTGGGGCGCTGGCGTTCCTCGTATGTTGATATGGCAGCAGAGGATTATTACGGCTGCTTGGCGCGCTACCATGGATAACGCGGGTGATTCTGCTGGAGCACAAAGGGTAGTGAAAAAGGATGTAGAACCTGCTGACGGTAACTGGACGTTCACTCGCAATAAAATTTGGTGGTATACAGGAGACGACGACGCAAGGACTGCATTTGTTCAACACCAGCTTGATTCGAGGCAGCAAGAACTGCAGGCGATTATGGAAAATGCGCTGAAGTTTGCTGACCTGGAAACGTCGATACCATCTATTTTCCAAGGCGAAGGAACGACTACCCCAGAGACGTTGGGCGCAACTAACATCATGGTCGATAGCAATAATGTTTCCTTACGCCAGCGGGTTAAGCGGTGGGATGACCAGATAACCGTGCCTCATCTCACTCGATATTATCATTATAACATGATGTACAACGAGAAAGAGGACATTAAGGGCGATTTTCAGGTTGATGCGCGTGGGGTTAGGGTTCTGCTCGAAAAAGACCAGCAGTCACAAGTATTGGTAAACCTGTGGCCATTGCTCGCAGATCCTGAGATTGCCCAAGTAGTTGATAAGAAGAAAGCAGCCAAGCAGTTATTTGCAGCGCACCGTTTAGATATCCTGAAGCCAGAGGAACAAATAGCCCAAGAGCAACAGGCACAACAGCAGCAGGCGCAACAACAGCAACCAGATCCAGCAACAGGCGCGGCACAGGTGCGGGCTCAGGCTCAACTAGAGGTGGCCAAGCTCAACCAGCAGTCAGACATGGAAGAGCTGAAGCTGAAACAGGCTATTGCTGAAGCTGACAGAGCGCATGAAGTCGAGATGAAAAAGATGGACTTGCAAATTGCTATGCTCAAGATGGCGAACGACAGGAATATTTCACTTGACTCGATTAAGGCAGCGCTTGCTACCGACACAATGAAGCTGAAGACTCAGAAAGAATTGTCTGCACTGAAGGGGCCGCAAATAACCATGCCGCCAACTGAGCCTATAGGGAAAGCCCCTACAGGGGAGGCATATCAGCGATGAAGTTTTTTTGGCAGAAAGATAACAACCAAAATTCAGTTGTGAGCAGTCCTGTTGTCATTGGCGAGGCTCAAGGAGAAGGAGAGCTAGACCAATATTCAGCAACGTGGATGTTTATTAAGAATTACGCTGAAAAGCGCATAGCCAGGCTGAGAGAACGCAACGATTCTGTGACCGCCGACACAATCAAAACCGCAGTGTTACGCGGGGAGATTCGAGCGCTCAAGGATCTACTTTCTTTGCCTGAAGGAAAGAGGCGTGGACTATTGTTCACAGAAGATCAAGGCCCGGAATAACCGCGCTATTACCGCCGCCCGCAAGGCCGGAGGAGTATTATGGAAGATTTGACACAAGAGCAGGAAAGCGAACTGAGAAGCCAGTTAGCTGACGAGATTTGGAACGATGGTGAGCCGGTTGTAGAGGCACGTCCAGAACCACTGCCGGAACAACCAGAAGAGCAGGAACAACCTGTTGAAGAGCAAGACCCTTGGGCCGGGGTTAATCCCGCCCTGAGAGCTATGCTTGAGTCGTTGTCTAGCAAGGTGTCGTCCATCGACAATATCCATCAGTCGGTGAAGGAGTGGTCTGGAAGGATAGGGGCTATTCAGCGTGAGTTCGCCCTGCAAAAGAAGGCAGAAGAGAATAAGCCGAGCAAGGAACAGCAAGCGAGGTCTGCGGAGATCAAGGAGCAGCTTAAACAGTTGCAAGAGGATTTCCCCGAGGTTGTCTCTGCCATCGACGATACCAAGGTTGAGCTTGAAGCGAGACTAGAACGTGAGTTGGCAGCAGTACGAGAACGGCTTGATCAGGGTTCCGACATGTCGCCCAAATTGGCCGAGATTGAACGGAAGTATGAGGTCAAGCTGCTGACAATGAAACACCCAGACTGGAAGCAGACTGTTGTGTCACCTGAATACAAGCAATGGCTAGTCACGCAGCCTGCCGAGATTCAGACCATGGCTGATGAAAGCAATGATGCGTTCGAGTGCTCGCAAATCTTGGATCGGTTTACAGCACGACCAAAGAAGACCGCCGCAGATGTACAGGCAGACCGCCAACAAAGGTTGGCAAGTTCAGAAGCGATTCAGGGCAAACAACGCCCGATCAAAACAAAAAGCGTCGATGATATGACCCCCGAAGAATACAGGGCTTACATCGCCAAAGATATTTGGAGCAATTAATAATGTCTATTCAAAATTATTCGACTCAAGCGTCGCGGAATCTTATCCGCGCCGAAATGGAAATGCTCAAGCATGTAGAGAACATTCAGGTTCTTGGTATGTTTGGTGCGCAGAAACAACAGCCTACCCGCAAGACTGACACTATTGTCTTCCGTCGGCTCAAACCGTGGAATGCCAAGGCTAATGAAACCCCTGACATTACCGCAGCTTCTTTTGTTACCGCCGAGGGAACTACCCCGACAGCGAACACTATCAGCTATACCGATGTTTCGGTAACTCTCAATCAGTATGCCGTTCTGTTCAAATTCAGTTCCAAAGCTGAATTGATGTACGAGGATGACATCCCTGGAGACATGAAAAAGCTGACTGGTGAGACGCTGGCCGAGGTAGCAGAGCTAGTGTGTTACGGTCAGATCAAAGCCGGTTCCAGTGTTATTTATGCCAACGGTTCCACCCGCGCTGGCGTCAATACCGCTATCAGCCTGAACAAGTTGCGCTTGGCTGCTCGGAGCATGGAGGCTAATCGGGCTATGCGGGTTACTAGCATGATTAAGCCAGGGCCGAATTATGCCACCTACGCAGTTCCTGCAGCTTATGTGGTGTTCTGTCATACGGACTGCGAGAGCGATATTCGTAACCTGAGCAACTTTACTCCTATCGAGCGTTATGGGACAGCGGTCAAACCGCTTCACCCTCGCGAGTTTGGTGCAGTAGAGCAGTTCCGGTTTGTGTCTAGCCCGCTGTTTACTCCGTATCTCGCCGCTGGATCGAGCACCCTTAACAGCATGTACTCTGCTGGCGGGTCAAGTGTCGATGTGTATCCGTTTGTCATCATGGCAGAGGATGCGTTCGGTCACATCAGTCTGAAGGGACACGGATATACTGGTATCTCTCCGACTATGATCCCTGCTGGTGTCAAGAATCATGCCAACCCAAGCGGTATGTTTGGCTATGTCGGTGCAGATTTCTGGTACAACTCTGTGCGTCTTAACGAAAACTGGATGACCCGTATCGAATGTGGCGTAACTGCCCTGTAATTTAACGAGGTGAAATATAATGGAAAACTTGAATGAAGCCCACCGGGGCGGAACGTTTTGCAACGCCAAAGCTGGCCTTGCGATTGGATCTACTGCAAGCCAAGTAGCGCTTGCGGCTCCTAATGGCGCTGGTATTGATTACTGTATCGGCGGAATTTTTTATCATAAGGCCGATTCTGCTTCTGTGGCTATTACCGCTGCCGCCGTGCAGCCTGTGCTGACCAAGTGCTTGTATCTGGTCTGCCTTAATGCCGCTGGTACTCTGAGCACCGTCAAAGGCAATGCCGTACTGGCCGCTGACCTGACCAATGGAAACGCAGTGCTTCAGTGGCCTAAGCCCGCTGCCGACACATGCGTTATCGGGGCGTTCAAGGTGTCTCTGGCTAATGCCGCCACTTTTACAGCCGGAACAACTGCCCTTAACGCGACTGACGTAACGACCACTTATTACGACCTGTTCGCCATCCCGTCAGCACCGTTGCTGTCGTAAACCTTCAATATAAAGGGGAGGCTAATAACCTCCCCTAACCTAATTTATGCCAAGAGGAAAAAGGAAGATGCAAGAAACGTATGTAGGAAGCGAGACTATTGCCCCAGGGAAAACTATTCCATTGGGCGAGATCGGGCAGCACAAGGCGATTGAGCAGGTGTCTGACTCGTTGGATATTGAACTGGAAGCGTTCATGAACGAGCCGGTTAAAATCATGGTTCATCCCTCTGTCGTTGATGGCGACCTAGAGGTGCAGACGCCAACAGTAAACGGGGTTAATCAGCCGATTATTCGCGGGATGGAAGCATGGGTTAAGCGGAAATACGTTGAGGCTTTGGCTCGGTGTCGCACTACACGGTACGATCAGTCTATTGATCCGCTTGACCGTTCTAACATTAAGATGGTCGAGAAAACTGTGGTCACATATCCGTTCAGCATCCTGGAGGATAAGAACCCGAAAGGAGCAGCATGGATTCGTGGCATTTTGGCTGAACGATGAGATTCCTTGAGATTGCCCAGCGTATACGCCAAGAGTGCGGGATAGCTGGTTCTGGCCCAACGTCGTTGAGTGGACAGACCGGCGAGCTGAAGCGTGTTGTTGATTGGATGTATGCGGCCTATCAAGACATTCAGGCTTCACATTCGACCTGGGAATTTTTGCGGGACGAATTTTCATTTAGTACCGCTATCGGGCAAGCCGACTATCCAGCGTTGATTGACCTGAACGAGTGGGACACCGATACGTTGCGCTGTTATCTCAACTTGGACGACGAACAATTCCTCCCCCATGTCGATTGGGAGGTGTTTCGTGATACCTACAAGATGGGATCGAACAGAAGTAGGGCTGGCAGGCCGACGTGTTTTTCGATCAAGCCCAACAATGCAATCTCGTTTGATTGTGTTCCCGATGGGATCTACACCATAACTGGTGAGTACTATTCATATCCAAAAAATATAGCCAGTCAAAACGATAGCCCGGTGTTTCCAGAGCAGTATCACATGGCAATCGTGTATCGGGCGATGATGTTCTTTGGCACTTATGCGGCAGAGCCAGATAAATATTCGGTAGGGCAAGATGAGTATCAAAGAATGCTCCGTCGCATGGCCTCGACGCTGCTTCCTCGGATCACCTTCAGTGAGCCTTTAGCATGATTAAACTAGGGCAAGCACCGTTACGAACAGGTTACATCCCTTGCTCTGGCGGCCTTGATGTTGAGACGCCACCGCTTTCTGTTGAGCCTGGATATTGTAGCGATGCGCTAAATGTCTATCAAGGGGTGAACGGAGGATACACCGTATGGCCTGGGTATGATCGGTTTGACGGACAGCCTTCGCCTATTTTGGCAAGCTACATCGCTTTTGACGTTGTGGTTGAGGACGCAGTATCAACGGGAACAATAGTTACCGATGGTTATGCCACCGGGGTTGTCTTGGGGCTATATAGCAACGAATTGACTGCTGACACAGAGCTTACCTATGAAACCGACATGGGGCAATTCAAGCAAACGCTCTATGTTACTGACGTAACCGGGACGTTTTACCCTGGTGATTTGTATATAGGCGCGGTCAAGATTGGGGAAATAGTTTCTGACCAATTCTCTGATAGCGCTCCTACTGTTGACCTGCACACCTATTACAAGGCATTGGCGGCTGATTATGCCAGAGAGAATATTTACAGACCTCCTGGTGCAGGCCCAACGCTTGGCGGGAAGTATTTCAAAGGGGCGCTCTATGTGTTCCGAGACAACACGTTGCACACTGAAGCCCATTTGTGGAAGAGCACTGCAACAGGATGGGAGCAAGTTCCACTTGGGGTTGAGTTATCGTTTACTTCTGGTGGAACATACGAGCCGCAAGAGGACGATGTTATTACCGGAGCCACTAGCGGCGCTACGGCCATAATTAAGCGTGTCGTGCATGAAGATGGAATATGGGCAGCAGGTACGGCTACTGGTCGATTTATTGTTACCACTCAGGTTGGTACTTTCCAGGCTGAAGAGCTGCACATTGGATCAGGCCCGCACCTAAACAACGCCACCATTACTGGCGACCCGGTAGAAATAACACTACTACCTGGAGGTAAATACCGTTTCGTAGTTGCTAACTTTACCGGCTCGCCTCAGACCCGGCGGATGTATGGGGTTGATGGGGTTAACTACGGGTTTGAGTTTGATGGCGAATACTTCGTGCAGATTCATACCGGGATGGAGGTAGACCGGCCATCTCACCTTGTCGCCCACGCTGACCATTTAATTTATGCGTTTGATGGGTCAATGCAAAACTCATCGCTTGGCCTTCCGTACCAATGGGAGCCTGTACTTGGTGCTGCCGAGATTGGATTAAGCGACTCAATCACTAATTTCATTGTCCAACCTGGAACCGAATCAACTCCTGTCTTGGCGATTACCAGCCGTAATAGCATCAATATTCTTTATGGTTCGACCAGGGACGATTGGTCAAAAATATCGTTTAAGTTTGAGGCTGGGGCGATTGCTGATTCTGCTCAACTCTTAGGGCAGACGTTTATGCTTGACGACAGGGGGCTAACCTCAATGGCCGTGTCTCAGGCGTTTGGTAATTTCTCCGCACCTACCTTGAGCAAGCGTATCAAGCGTTGGCTTAATGCAAAATATAATATTCTGAATTGTTCGTGTGTTATTCGGGAGAAGAATCTTTATTGCTTGTTCTTCAACGATGGTACGGCTTTGGCTTGTACGATTGGAGTAACCAGCAATGGAGCCTCGATTATAACCGCAAGTATGCCTCTTCGTTTTCCTCATACAATAAAGTGGATTGACTCTGCTGAAGCAGAAGACGGGAGTGAGGTTATCTATTTCGGTGATAGCGACGGCATGGTGTATCAGTTTTCTGATATATCAACCAGCTTTGACGGTAACAATCTTGAATGGAAGTTCATCCTTCATTATGTCAACTTTAAATCACCCAACACAGAGAAGAAGTACAGGAAAGCCACTGTAGAATTAACAGGATCTGGGTATGCTGAATATGATTTTGGGTATAGGCTAGGCTATCAATCAGGCAATATATCCCAGCCATCTGAGCAGAGTGATGTTATTAGTATGACCGCCAAGGATCTTGACACTGATTTTGACTTAGATAGCGATTATTTAGATGGAGAGATTATTAAGGGCGGGGCGTTTGATTTATGCGGAAACGCAGAGAATATATCGATGACATTTAGGGGGGGTGGAATAAGCAGCTACCCTATCACTATAAACGGGATACTTGTTCTTTACTCCCTGGCGCGAGAGAAACGATAATGGCAGCAAACAATTATTATGACAGTTCTGGCTGGCCTCCTGTCGGGGCAAAGTCAAGCACTGCCTCATTCCGGGCTGAATTTGATGCGATTGAGGATGGCTTTGATAAATTACCAGACCCCACGATTGCAGGATTAATTTGTGTAACTGACGGCACTAAGATAGACGGCATGACCGCTGAAGAGCTGAAGTCTGTGTTGTCGCTTGAGAACGTACAAAACACCGACCAGACCAACGCGGATTACATCACCAGTGGAACGCTTGATGAGCCAAGGGTAGATCCGTTAATAGCTCGCGTATCTCAATTAGCGGCACATGAGAGTAACAACGCTAATCCACACGGAGTTACTAAGTCGCAAGTAGGGCTTGGAAACGCCGACAATACCGCTGATATCAATAAGCCAGTGAGCACGGCGCAGCAAGCAGCTATTGACGCTGCTACCGATCCATTAGAGGTAGATATAGCGGCTCTTGAATCTACAGTTGGCGGGCATACGTCATCTCTCTCTTCTCTATCGTCTTCGGTATCAACATTATCGACAAACAAGGCTGACAAATCAGCCTTCAGTTATCAAGTTGTGTCAACCTATGCACGGAGCGCAATAAACAGCGACACTTTATTACAATCTGGAACATTTTTAACTACTGCAGGTTCAAGCACATACGCACTGACATACCCGATAGCGTTTAGCACATACGGGTTTATTGTTATTACGAATGGAGATACAACATCGAACGTAGGAACTTGTGGAGTAGATTCGTTTAGTAAAACAGGGGCAACTATTAGAAACTTAACCAATACTGATGCTATGCGAATAAACTGGTTTGCATTCGGAGACATATAAGGTGACAAAATGCCTACTTTAAATTATAATCCAGACATCCCAGTATATGCAGCACCAGAGACTACATTTGAAAATGTGCAGGCTCAACCCGCTTCAACAACAGTTAATGATAATGCAACTGTCGAGAACAGGTTAACTGGTCTTCTTTCTTCCGGAAGTAAGTATATCCAGGCGAATGAAGCATCATCACTCAGGAAATCGTCTGCTCGAGGGTTGCTCAACAGTTCTATTGCTGCAGGAGAAGGGCAGAAGGCGGCGATTGAATCGGCGCTCCCCATAGCGCAACAGGACGCCAAACTGTTCGGAGACATGGCGCTGCAGAATAACAAGGCGGAAAACGACTCGTCGTTAAACAACCAAGTGGCCGCGCTTGAATTCCAGAAGACAAATAACAACGCTGCTATAACTGGAGCCTTAACGACTCAGGAATCAAAGAAAGCGTTTGAGCTACAGCGCCTTGCCGACACAGCACAAATGCAGAGGATTGAAGTTGACAACATCTTCAAACAACAGCTTCAGACGCAAAGCCTTGATGCTTCTAACCGGCAAGCCCTTATTTCGTCGCTTTCAGCTATGGGACAAGAAACAGTTGGCTCTATTGAGCGTATCCTGCGGGATACAAATATTGAAGCTGACGCTAAACAATCGGCCATTGATGCGGTAATGTCGAACTACCGGGCCAATGTCACCACAGCAGGCGCAATCGCCGGGTTAAACCTTGTATGGTCATAGAAAAACCGCTTCGCCGCTATACGTCCTTAGATTCAGGAATGCTCTGCCGATTATTTCGGAGCGATGACGTGTATGTGCCAAGTTCAGACGACGGCACTAAGCCTGAATTGATTCAGAACTTTATCGACAATGCGCTTGCATCTCCTTTGTTTTATGTGCTGGGGCGAAACCCAAAAGAAGAGGCGTATATCTTTGCCCCTAATCACAATTTTATCACCTTCCAGGCACATTTTGCAGTGAGAAAAGACAAGCGGGACGGATCTATACCGAAACGAGTTGCAGAGGCTGGTAAGTGGATGTTTGACAATACTAATTGCCGTTCGATCATTACCTGGGTGCGTGAAGGAAATAATGCAGCAAGGTCGATATTGGCGCAAATAGGCATGAAGAAAGTAGGGACAACGAGGTGTTCAGTGTTGTTCAACGGTGAATACTTAGACGAGCTAGTCTACCAGGCTACCGTCGATGATTATAACGCTCTGTGGAGCGATGAACTTGGAGAGGTGAAATAATGCCCTGGCTTAGTGTTGTCGGCGCTGCCGTGGCGTCTTGGGTTGGCGTGAGTGTTGCCGCCACTACATTTGCTGCCATGGTCATTGGCGGTGTGGTTGTTGGCGCTGCTGTCGGCGCTCTGTATTCGGCCTTCACCGGAGGGAACATTCTCAAGGGGATGTTGTATGGAGCTGTAGGGGGGGCGGCTATAGGGGCTGGTGCTTATCTCGCTTATGGTGGCACGGCTGGGTTGACTGCGGCGGAAAGCGGGGCTGCTTCTGGATCAGTAACAGGGGCTACAAGTGTCAGTGCTTCAGAGAATGCCGCGGCTGGTACTGTAGCCGCTCAGCAGTCGGCACAGAACGGGGCTTCTTTATTTGCAGGATCAAGTGGAGCAAACCTTGTGGGTGGTGCAGCGTCTCTGGGAGCTGCTTTCCTCAACGGTTCAGCTTCTGGCGAAGACCGAGATGCTGAATTAGCGCTGGCAAAAGATAAACTTGCACAAGACAAAGAACTTACTGAAAAACAAATTGAAGCGCAATTACATGCCGCCGAGATTTCAGCCGGGACAGCCAAAGGAAACGAGCTGACAGCAGCGGAGACGGCTGCTAATGAGTTGGCCTTTGCAAAAGAGAAGTTTAACACAGAGTTTACCGAGAACAAGCGCCAGTATGACACCAACCGCCAAGACGTCGTTGATAATAAAGCAAAGTTTCAGGTCAGCATTGAACAGGCAGGGAAATATGCAGCTGGTCAGGCAAAATCAGTATCGCTTGCCGAGATCAACAGGCAACGGGTTGGATTGCCTAGCCCGGTGTGGTCAACAGGGCAGCAGGTGCAGCAGGAACAAGCTCAGCCTGTAGCGCAAGCAACTCAATCAACGCAGACGCAACCTGTGGGGATACTCACTGAACCTAAGCAAGAATCGGGGATATTAGCATCATGATAGAAGAGCAAGACGCCCTACAATCTGACCAACTGCAGTTCGACCCGCTCAAACATGGAGATCCGCTAAGCCCTGCGTACAATAAGGAGGTAGACAATTATTATAGTGACCTTGGCGCCCCCATGTCGCAGGGTCAATATAAAGCGTCACAGGATTTTAAAGGCGAAGTTGACAAGACGGTAGAGAAACAAAAAGGGCTGTTAGGTCAGTACCGAAACGATTACAACAAGGCACTGACAGAAGCAGACGATCAATTGTCTGGTATTTTATCTGAAGCATCGGCGAAGAATGCGCAAGCTGTTTCTTCTATCCCTCAGATACGTCCTGTCTCGTTCTCCGTGTGGTCTGATGGGTGGGGTAGTCTTGAGCAAACCTACACTATTGACAAAAGCATGGCTGATAAGATCATGGCCGAGGCGAACAAGCAAACACCTGGGATCGTTGCTTATGACCCAAAGCGCGGGTACATGATCAACTCAAAGGGCTACGGTAAAGAGTTGCATGAAGCATTGATTGATGCGCAGGCCAAAACAGTTGAATACGGGCAGATATACGAGAAGCAAAGGTCGGCGGTACAAACCGCAGGTGATATGCAGATTGGCGCGGCTGAAGAGGCTGCAGCTATCCAGCGCAAAAGCATGACAGACCAGAACGCAGAAACTGAGCGGCAATTCTCTGCGTCTATTGCTGATACTGAATCGAAATGGACTACCTATGTTAGTGATTTACAGACAGCTTTTCAGAAGGGTCAACAAACAAACACTGGCGGCATTAAACAGTTGGTTGAGTCTGGGGCTCTGACTGTAACAGGGAGATTGGCATGATTGAAGAGACGAATCCACAGGCAGAACAGATGGGCGCAGGTGTCCCGCAACAAGGGGAACCGCAAGCGCAGTCCTTCCCGCAAGATGAGGCGAAAACAGATTCGATTGAATCGGGGATGGTCAACAAGGACGAGGTTAAGCTAGGGCCAGCGCAAGAGGCTCAGCTTGATGCGTACACTGATAATGCTACCATCGTTGTCTATTCCGAAAAAACGCAGCCAACTGTGTTGCAGCTCCTGCAGTCGAAGCAGAGTCCAGTTGAAAGTGTCTCCAATGCAGCTTTCACCCTTCACCGCCAATTAGAGTCACAGATTAACAAGACTGGCGAGCGCATGACAGAGATAACCCTATGCCTTGGTGCGGCTCATCTTGTGTCTGAATTGATTGGATTAGCAGAAATAGCAAAGTTGTACACGTTGAACAACGACGAGAGATTAGAGGCATTTCGCGGGGCAATCAAGCGCTATTTTGAAGAGGGCATTGCTATCTTTACACAGAAAGGGGCCAGTGCCGAGGGGGCTATAGATCCGGTAAAACTGCAGCAGACAATGGAACCCCTGTTGACGAAAGAACAAAAACAGATGGGTGATGGTTGGGCGAAGCAGCACGGCATATCGCAGACAGCTCCAGCCAGTGGGATGATGGCCATGGAAACTAAACTACAGCAAATGCCCCAACAGGCACCACAGCAACAAGGGATTATGGGGAGTGTGCAATGAACTCAACAAGAGCATGGGCCGGGTTACTTGGTGAATTTGCCAACCAATCAGCAGCCTACACTAAACGCCAACAGGATCTTGAAGACAAAAAACTTGAAGAGGCAAATTATAACCGCAGGCTTGATGCTCAGTTAGCCAAAGAGAAGGCAATGGCTGAATATGGCTTTACGCAGCAAGACAAGCGCGATGCCAAGGCGTATGAAGAACGCGCTAAAGAACGTGGAGAGGACAAGGCTACTAGAGCAGAAGAGCGTGCCGCTGATATCGCGTGGAGAAGGGAAGAGAGTGCCGCTGACCGTTCCGAGCGCGCGGCAGACAGAGCCGCATCAAGAGAAAATCAAATAGCCATGTTGAAGATGCAGGCTGCTATCGACAGCGGAAAGCCTGGAGAGATTGGGCGTATGGCTAAAGATTTAAAAGCTATGGGGATGTCTGACGAAGAAGTAAAGTCATTGATTGTTAGTTCAAAAGAGAAAGAGAAATATTCACAAGGAGATAAAGTTAAGGCATATAACGACGCGTACAATGCTCGCATTAAGGCCCTTGATGACGAGGGATTTGACAGAAAAAAAATGCACTCAGAGGCGTCTAAGTATGCCGCTTCAGTCTCCGGATTTGACCCTTTTAACAACCAAAAACAAGTTGTGACTCCTGGATCTGCGGGGGAAGGAATGAATAACCCGCAAAAAACTTCGGCTATGTTCAGCAAGTTAATGGAGATTTACACAGCGAGAGGGCCACAAGTGGCCGAGCAAGAATTAAAGACCCTTGAAGCCAAGAATCCCAACATGGCGATTGATTTACGCCGCATGTTTGAGGAACAGCTTGGGAAGAACGCACAGACCGAAAAGAAACGGGGAATACTCACTGACGCACAATTGAACTTTCAAGGGACTCCTTAATGGATTCATTGCTTGATTTTGATAAAGCATACGACGAGAACAACGGATTTTCCGAACTAACCGATTTCGCGACTGAGCTTGGCGTTGAAGATTTCAACGAGACTGCTGCACAGAACATGGCGAGCCGTGGTGAAATTAACCGTGGTGTCAGAAGTGGCACGCGCAGAACCATGGGGCTGCTTGCCGGTGCTGGTGGGGCTATAGCTGATGCGGTGGGGGCTGACGATACGGCCCAGTCATTGTACGACACCTATCGCAAACAGGAAAATCTTGCGCAGTTAAACTCAGGTTCTACGGAAAACTTCACCGACATTGATAGCGTCGGCTCTGCTGTTGATTGGCTGGCGTATAACGTTGGCTCGCAAGTACCAAATATGTTGAGTGTTGCTGCATCTGGAGGTCTTACCGGGGTTTTAGGTAAAAAGGTTTTAGGAAAGGTTGTTGAGCGAGCCATTGAGAAACAAGTTGCTGCTGGTGTAGAGCGTGTCATAGCTGAAAAGTTTGTGGCCGATAGACTGAAGCAGGCGGCTGTAAAGACTGGTGTCGCTGTAGGCTCTTCAGCTCTGGAAACTGGTGGGATGTGGGCAGAGGACGTAAAGAAGCATGGGGTTGAAGGCAGTTCCCCTGTCCAAGACATTGCCATGGGAACGTTGTCTGGTTCGACTGAGGTAATTTCTCCGACTGGTCGCCTTTCTTCTGCTTTAGGTGGTGCTCGTCGTACCGTAGAAAATACGGGGAAGAGCTTATTGTATCGTATGGGTCTTTCTGTGCCTAAGAATATGGGACAAGAGGGAGCGCAGGAGGTAACACAACAGTTTATCGGCAAGGTCAACGAGAAGTTGAATGATCCTTCTGTGTCGCTATTCGACAAGCAGGCTCTTAAACAATATTTAAACTCTTGGGCTGGAGGCGCTGCTATTGGCGGGTTGTCAGGCCCGGTTGAGACGTTGACTGAACGCCAAAAGAATAAGGTTGCGCCGTCGCAAAACATTCTCAAGGCTGAATCGGTAGAGGATGCCATTGATAGCTTTGAACAAGAGTTGACGCCCAATATTGATAAAGCGAGCAACATTCTCGCACAGATACAGAACGCAGACATTGAAACTCTTGACAGTTTATCAACACTGGCTGAAGACGCTGATGTATCAGACTACGCCGACGCAATCCGTCAAGACATAGCAGACCGCCGTGAATTACTCGCACAAACCGAGGTTGCCAATGGACAAGAAGGACAGGGTGATACTGGACTATCTGGACAACAGTCTTTGCAAAGTGAGAGCCTTGGAGATCCTGCAGGACTTAGCGGAATTGATGCACAATCACAAACTGGCGCAGGCTTGCCGGGAAGCGCTGATGGAAATACAAGCGAAACAAAACAGCCTTGGGAGATGACAAGGGAAGAGTATGACCTGTGGAGAGTTGATCAATTAAATGAAAGGAACCCTCAATTAGCAAATACTTTAGTCGGAAGTATAGTTGACGTAGTTCCAGGGGCTGCGTCAGATGACTCTAGCGGGGTGATGCCTCTGTTGGGGGGACATAATGGATCTACTATATCTAGGACGAAAAAAGCCCCGGCTGGAACGTTCTCGCATGAAATCCGTCATGCCATTGATATGCTATTGGGGGGGCGTCAGGTTACAGCTTGGATAGGCGATATCGTTAAGAGGGGGGGTATAGAACAATTCAAATCTGCATTAAGGAACCTCAGAGAAAAAGGTGTTTGGACATCAGGAAGGCTTACTGATAATGAAGAAATATCGCAAGTAGCGCTGGAGATATATTATCAAGACAGGGCAGCGCTTGCAGAAATAGATCCAGACCTAGTTGATTTTTTAGACAAAATGGGTGCTGGGAAATATGCTGATCTTGTTACTCCTCATAAAGATCAGGTTCGTGCTGCTATAGAGTCTGGACAAGAGGTGTCACCAGAGGTGTTGAACGAATACCCTGATCTTGCGGAAGAGTATTCAAAAAGGATAAGAAATCGAACACAAGAGGGGGAGGTAAATGGACAAGAGACAGTTGAAAGCGGAGCTACAGGAGCACAACAGCAAACAGGGAATATTTATCCTCAAGACGTTATCGGAAGCGATAGGGGCGAAGGAGTTAGAGGAATCCTGCGAGGAGATATTGAAGGAGGAGGAACAAATGGACAAGGTAAGCAACCGGGAGCAGATGTTACATCACAGGATAAAGGTAATGAAAGAAGCGGTGGAGACGCTCAAGAAGATCGATATGCACGTCAAGGCTATGTTAAGTCGAGAGGAGCTGAAGCTAATAGAGATCAAGGGGAAATAAATGGACAAGTACAGGGAACTGAACCAGCACTACCAACTGAACGGTTGGCCGGATCAGATGCCACCGTTAGTGGGGATAGAGCAGATAGTCCACAAGAACCGAGTGGCGTACAATCAGCGCCTGAACGAGTTCCTGCAGAAACAGTCGCTCAACCAAATGTTACACCAAGCAACGCAAGTGAAGTAGGTAGTGGAAAAAACAGGATAAAAGAATCTTTTTCAGAGCTATATAGTCAATCTAGCAAGCTGCAGGAAAAAGAAGACGATATTTACGATGAACTGTCTAAACAAGGTAAAACTTACGAAGAAATACAAAATGATAGCAATTACTCTTCAATACAAAGAGAGAGAGTAAACACAGATAAAAAGGCCGCCGTTAAAGCATATGACGGGGCTAAAGATATTATAGAAAAAGAGCTTAACGGTGTAGCCGAGGAGTCTCTTTACGGAAGCGTTAAATCAATCCTGAGCCATTACTGGTTAGATGAAAGCGGTATTTTTGGAGCTTACAACTTATCCCACCACACTGGACAGCAAATTAACAATCCAGAGTCGAGAAAAAAAGTCACTAAAATGATAGCATCAATGCTGTTGGCTAAAAGCAATCCGATAGCAGACTTTTTTCTTACAATGGAAAGCAGTGCTAGTGGACTCACTGATAAAGGAAAGAGAAATTTGCTGGTTCGTGCAGAGCAAATAGCTGCTCGCATAGATGAAAAACTAGCAGTTTTTTTTACTGATTCAAACAATGGACAAAAGATCCCAGAACCAAAACAAATAGCTGCCGCCGCCTCTGATCCCAAGCGCACCGTTGAAAATGGCGGGGGAGTCATGCCCTCCGCCACGCAGCCTAAAATGCAAGGTGAATCACTAGCCGGGTATAAGGTTCGTACCGGGCAGAAGTTGACGTTGAAGCAGTTTAGAGAGCTGCCGGTAGACACTCAGCAACAGAATGCGACACCTAATGTAGACTCATCCCCTGTTCGAGCAGAGCAGGGCCGTACTGTTAATCAGGGTTCTAAGGGAGAGGTAGAGCGCTCTGCTTCTCCCGTCTTGTCAGAGTTGAAAGAAAAGCGAGCTACTGAATTAACGAGAGAAGAGTACAGGCTCCGAGATAAGGCAGAAGGAGTCGGCCCGAAAAACAAGGATGTTTCCCGTCAGCGTCACGACATTTCTATACTGTCAGAGCTTTTCGATGAAGAGATTAAGGCTGACAGTTTTGCCAAGGGAATTAATAGAACTATTCAATCCTTGAGAAGCGGTAACCTTCGCAATAGCACAAAAGTTAAGATAGTTGATCAGGCTACATTCAATAGCGTTGATAATGGCATAAATGCTCTTTACGCAAGAGCAGTGTCAGAAGGCAAGCCCGTACCCCAATCCGTTCTTGCCGACTCCCCAGCGCTAGCAGAAAGATCCGCCAAGTCCGAAAAACAACCACAAAAATCAGCCAATGCCACCGGCCAAGCTCGTCAAGAAGTTCAGAATGCCAAGGTGGATGAAGAAAACAAGGTAAGTACACCTGCCTTAAACGAGGAAAATAAGACAAAAGCGCCGACTGATGGCAAGACTAATTCAAAATCTGATCTGCCAAGAGCAGGAAAGCCGACTATATCTGAGTTGAAAGATGTAGGTTTGCTTAACGATTTCGGAGGTAGATGGAAATATAAATTCAGTATTGATAACTCGTCTTGGTTTACTGCTAACACCAAAGAAGATGCTGTTGAACGTGCAACTTCAGCATATTTAAAAGCTAAACCATCTGAAAGGTTGACGAGGAAGCAACGAGATGATCTTGCAGACAAAACATGGATAGAGGACATGGATAGACATTATGGTACCATGACCGACAACCAAATAGAGGAAAAGATTGAGAGACTTGGTGGGAGCATATCTGGAAATAAAAAAACTGCTGCCAGAGAGTTTAATAATAACGGGGGGAGGCGGACGTCAGCGTCTGTCTCTGCCGAGGCGTACAGGGTTGAAGCTGAAGAAAGAAACAATCTGAAGAGATATTTAAAACTCAAGAAAGCTGATCTGCAAAGCGCAGAAACAGTTGCAGAGTCGTCAAGGGGCGTCTCTAGCCAGTCAGTTCAATTGCCCAAAAGGTTCGATTACGGAGATGGGAGATCTGTCAGCGAAGCTGCTCGCGAATTGCGCGACATGGCATACCCAAAAAAGAAACAAGAATCAGACGTTTTTATGGGTAGCCATGACAACTATGTTCCGTTGGATGAAGCGGTATCGCGAGCCAAAGAAGCTCTTGCCGCTGGAATAAAGCCATATCCATTACAGATATCTTATGCTCTTGATATAGCCCCAGGAGAAGGGGTTAGAGTGTTGGCTGCAGCACAGGAAGAAACAGTACAACCACAAACCTCAACCCAAGGTGAAACCGATGGCGAAGAAAAAGGGCAAAGGAAAGAAGGGCTGCTGAAGGGGGAAGCGTCGAAAGGGGCTTCTGGTAAACCGAAGAAATCCCAATCACAAACCCCCTCCAACCTAGCCAACATCGAGGAAGAGCTAACCCAACACCTAGGCAAGTTCGGTCTAACTCGCCTACTCCGCAGCGGTGCTGTCAAGATACTTGACACTCAGGAAGAGGCTATGAGGATTGCGGAAGGGGGGAAACTCAGCGCTGCTTACCACGGTAGCCCGCATGATTTTGATAAGTTTAGGTCGAGTGCTATTGGTACGGGAGAGGGGGCGCAGGCTTACGGGTACGGTTTATATTTTGCCTCAAGAAAAGATGTTGCTGAGTGGTATAGAGATGTATTTGATACCAGAGATTCTTCTTGGGTTGGTAGTGGGTTGTTGGAATACGACAGAGATTTCGTAGCAAGAGCATTAGTTCTTGGACTGTCTCCACAGCAGTTTAAAAAAGCTGCTAAATTGCTATATGAACCACTAGTTGAATATAAGAACGCTTATTCAACGTTTATTAGTTTTGACAAGAATAATATACCAAAAAGGACGAGCAAATTATACGAAGTTGAACTTGCCCCATCTGAAAACGAGTATTTGATGTGGGACAATCCGCTTAGCGAACAGAGTGAATTAGTAAAAGATATATATACCAAGGCTTTTAGCAACCCGCCACCTGGGGTTGATTCGTTTGAGTGGATGATGGGTCTATCTAAATCATCTAATTTTGGGCCAAGAGATCCTGTCGGAAATTTTGGCAATGCGTTTTACCGGGCTGTTAGTGCCCATCTTGGAGATCAAGCAGCGTCAGACTATCTCCACTCCCTCGGCATCCGTGGCATAAAATACCTTGACGGATCGTCACGATCTAAAGGCGAAGGTGCCTTTAACTATGTGATATTTTCCGAAGAAGATGTGACCATCAAGGCGAAGTACGCCAAAGACGGCAAGACAATCCAGGGTCTTTTTGTAAACGGTCAGTCTTATCTTGTCAGAGACGGCATATCTAAAGGCGATACCCTAGGAGTCCTCCTCCACGAATACGCCGAACACGCCGTCCACCTCGGATTTACCAAAGACGCAGAATACCAAGGCATCCTATCGAGCCTCGAACGTCGCCAGAACATGAAAGGCGCTGTCGGTGATGCTATCCGTGCCGCTATGGCTCGCGTTCCTGAAGATACTGCGCCTGAACATTTTTGGTCGGAAACGGCGGCTTATTTGGTTGAATCTCACGCCAACACCAACATATCCCTATTCAACCGTATAACCGCATTCTTCAAGAAATGGCTGTACAAGGCTGGAAAGATCAGCGCGGATAGGCTGAACCACAAAGACATTGTTGTGTTCGCTAAGGCTGCTGTTAAGGCTGCTGCTGGCGGGGATGTCGCGCAACGGGCAATGCTGTCGGTGAAGAATATGTTCAAGCCGGTAGACGTTGAGAGCGAGAATTTCAAAAAGTGGTTCGATGGAAGCAAGGTTGTAGACGACAATGGAAAGCCGTTGCGTGTCTATCACGGGACTTCTGCTGAATTTAATGAGTTTGATAATAATTATTCAGAAGACACCGGGATACATTTTGGAACACAAAAAGCAGCAAACAGAAGAATAGAGAGTAATATCGACGAATTTAGAGATAATATCGACGGATACAGAATAGTACCTGTGTATCTCGCCATTAAAAATCCGCTTCGAGTTGATGATTATGGTGGCGATAGAGAATCTTGGGAGACTGCTATTGGTGACGCAAAGGATAATGGTTACGATGGTCTAGTATACAGAAATGAGTTTGAAGGTGATGGGACAGAAGATTCATACGTCGCCTTCTCTCCAACCCAAATCAAAAGCGCGATCAGCAACACCGGAGCATTTTCTTCAACCGATCCGCGCATTCAGTACAGCAAGAAAGACGAGCGCAATCCTCCTCCTGCTGGTTCAGAGCAAGACACGCCTTCATGGGAAATATCTTCAGATCCAAAGCAAGAGCGAAAAGACACTATCCTCTATAATCTTCAAGACAAATTCATTGACCTGAAACGAATCCAAGACGCTATAACCGAGCAGAAAGGTGATATAGCGGAAGCGCACGACGTAAGGATTGCAGAGGAACTGTACCATAAGCGTGCATCCGCCAGGACAGAGGATTTTCTTTTAAACGACGTCAAGCCACTGATGGATGAACTTGGTGCGATAGACAGTGACATTGTTGGCTTTGAGGAGTTCCTTTGGGCTCGCCACGCACCAGAAGCGAACAAATCATTGAAAGAACGAAACCCAAACAAGAAAGAACTGGCAGCGTTAAAAGAAAAAGCGAAGCAAAAAAGAGACGAGTTGCAGCAAAGCGAAACTGTTCAGCTCTTCATTAAGCGAGAGAGAGAACTTTCTTCTGCTGAACGTGACGTTGAAGTTGGAGATGCTGATGATTCTCTTGTTGCTGTTATCAGCCAAGAGATTGCGAAACTCGAAGAAGAAAAGGTCGTCCAAGATTACATCGAAGCCCGATCAGCACATAGACGGTTACGCAATGCCAAGCCATTTGAAGGTGATAACACTTGGCTATCAGGAATGAAAACAGAGGATGCTATTGCTTACCGTACGGGGCTTAATCCTGCAAAACGTCTCAAGTATGAAGCGTTGGCTAAGAAGTGGGACAAGATCATTTCCAAGACGAGACAAACCCTTGTTGACTATGGGCTGGAAAGCCAAGAGACTGTTGACTCTTGGGCCGATTCTTTCAAATATTACGTCCCGTTGCATCGCGAAGATATGGGCGTTGACGATAATGGTAACGCGAGGGGAATAGGGCAAGGGTTCTCGGTAAAAGGCTCGTCTACAAAGTCAAGAACAGGCAGCACTCGCAAGGTCGTTGACGTATTGGCGCATGTTGTCATGCAGCGAGAGCGTGCGATAGTTCGAGGCGAGAAGGGCATTATTTCAAAGGCACTTCTTGGGCTTGCGATTTCTAACCCAAATAAAGACTTTTGGTCTGTTGACACCCCGCCAACAATTAAGACGGTAGATCCTGTTACCGGGCTGGTAGTGAGCAACATTGATCCTGGATACAAGAATCGACCTAATGTTGTTGTCGCTAGAACGTTGACCAGCAAAGGTAAAATCAAAGAACACGCTGTAGTATTTAACGAGCAGAATCAGCGAGCAATGCGGACTGCGGAAGCGCTAAAGAATCTCGACACTGAACAACTTGGTGTAATTTTGAATGCTTCTGCAAAGATTACTCGGTTTTTCTCAGCGATGAATACGCAGTACAATATTGTGTTTGGGCCAGTGAACGCTGTTCGTGATATTGGGTCTGCGCTCTTGCACCTAACAGACACCAAGTTACACGGTAAGCAAACGCAAGTTGCAAGGCTCGCTGCTTCAAACATCGTCAAATTATACAAGGCGATTCGTGCTGAATCTTCTGGTGCACCTCTCGACAATGACGTTGCTAATGCGTGGAAAGAGTTACAACGAGAGGGTGGTACTACAGGGTTCCGCGATATGTTCAGGAATGCAAACGACAGGGCCGAAGCCTTGAAGAAAGGAATCCTCGCATTCCAGAAGAACAAGACTCTATCCAATGTAAAAAATTTCCGCGATAGTCTGTTTGGTTGGGTCAGCGATTACAACGACGTGATGGAAAACTCAACTCGACTAGCCGTGTACATGGTAGCGAAAGAGTCTGGCCTGTCGAAGCGTCGCGCTGCTAGTATGGCTAAAAACATTACCCTGAACTTCAACCGAAAAGGGAAGGTAGCTGCCCAGGCTGGGGCGATGTACGCATTCTTTAATGCAAGCGTGCAGGGAACAGAAAAGTTGTATCGAACACTGAAAGGGCCGTTTGGAAGAAAGATTATACTCGGTGGTGCAATGATTGGAGTCGCTCAAGCAGTAATGCTTTCCGCTGCTGGTTTTGGTGACGATGAACCCCCTGAGTTTGTAAAAGAGAGAAGCCTGATTATACCGACAGGTGGAAAGACATACGTTTCTATTCCTCTTCCCCTTGGGTTTCACCTTCTCCCCCATATTTCGCGCACAATAACAGAGTGGGCTATCAATGGAGGAAAGAACACAGGGGAGAAGATAGGAAGCATAGTTTCGTCGTTTGCAGAGGCATTTAACCCTATTGGTAATGCAGGGCTGTCAATTCAATCAATTGCCCCAACCCCCATAGACCCACTGGTAGCACTGAGCGAGAATAAAGATTGGACTGGTCGCCCAATAGCTAAGGAGAATATCAACGCGCTAAAACCGACACCAGGGCATACCAGGGCCAGAGACAATGCTAGCGCTGTTGGCATGTTTGTTTCTAAGTTCCTCAATTACATGACCGGCGGAACCGAGCACGTCCCCGGTATGTTTTCCCCTACTCCTGACCAGGTTGATTATCTCGCTGGTCAAGTGTTCGGTGGGGTGGGTAGAGAGACGGTAAAATTGTCGCAGATTGGAAGAAGTGTTGCCACGGGGGAAGAATTGCCAATACATAGGATTCCTTTTGTAAGCAGGTTCTTCGGTTCTTCTGGCGATGGCGCAGGAGCAAGCGAGCAGTTTTACCGCAATATTAAGAAGGCAAATGAACTTGATCTTGAACTAGATGGCATTAGGTCTTCTGGCGGGGATATAAGGCAATTCAAAATGGACAACCCAGGATATCAATACATTAAATATTCTGAGCGAATGTACCAAGACATATCAAAGATGCAGAAAAAGAAACGACAGCTTGTGCGCGATGGGGCTGACGCTGAATCTGTCAAGATGGTTGACACCAGGATAAAACAGCGTATGCAGCAATATAACGAGCGTGTCCGCTGGTAAATTCAACAACCTTAAATGGCTTGTAGATTGCCGATATGTCAAATATTTGACACAATAAATCACCATGTGTCAAAAAAATATCTATTTAATATTGCGTAGACAATAAAAATAAGTTACCTTATTAAGCGAAGGTTATCCAGATTAGTTTATCCATGGTCACAAGTGAAATTGAGTTGTTAAAGGAGAAAGCCATGAAATTGACATTACCGTATTTTAGTATTTTAGCGGGGTTTGCGTTGATGACGTTGCAGTTTGGATGCGCTGGCCCAAAGGCTACCGTGCAAGATGTGGATATGGAATCTGCTCGCGCTACGGCTAAGACTGAATGTAACCGCGCTCGATCTGACGCCGACATTGCCACGGTTACAGCGATTGGCAAGCTGCCCAAAGAGCAGCAGGGTATGGCGCTTATGGGTCACTCTATGCAGATGATGGCCGCGCACCTTTCGCCAAAAGATCCATGCAACCAGGGCATGAATTTCAACGAGGCCAGAACCGCTATAGCCAAGAGTCAGAATGAGACGATCACTGGTGGCTTGAACGTCGTCGCGCCTGTTGCCGGTTCGGTAGCCATCGTTAACAGCGTTACCAAGTTTGGCGCAAAGGCCATGGAGCGTGCAGGTAATCAAACCACCACGAACATTACTGGTGACGAAAACAGCGCCAACCATGAGCACGTTCAGACCACATCGAATAATACCACGGATATTTCATCCGACGGCGAAGGTTCAGCGCCAAGCGTGAGTAATGGCGGGGTGAATGGCCCAGACCAGAGCAGCACAACCGAAACTATTCATGAAGCGCCTGCGGTGCCGGTGGTGGAGGAGTAATATGGATTTGTTCAGGTGTGATACCTGTCTTATGTGGGAGTGTGTTGATGATGTTCCAAACGATAGTAATTTTTTTATAGGGGAGTGCCATAGATATCCACCTAATCAATATGAAGGTGGGAAATTTAATGATCCTGACTCTTCTAAACTCCCTTCAACTTACGCTGAGGATTGGTGCGGAGAATGGAAACAAAAAGTGAATTAAAAGTCGTTGTAGCCTACCTGCTCATTATCGGCGCATATCTCCTTGGATTCGATATTCAGCAAATCATGCTGTACATGGCCGATGCTGAAACATACGTCAGGGATATTCGAGAGTTAGTCAAGGCGTCGGCAGATAAAGACATGACGGCTATTATAGGAGGTCTCGCGCCCATCGTTTACACGATAGCACGGACTTGGAAGAAGGGCAAATCAGGGCAGGTGATAGCGCAATGAGAGCCCTTCTTGTCGGTATAAATAAATATCCTGGCTCGCCGCTTAACGGGTGCGTCAACGATATCATGAACACCCGCGAAATCCTCATGTCACAGTACGGCATGACTTCAAACGATATTCGCGTACTGGTAGACGAGCGGGCAACTCGAAAGAATATATTGAATCGTCTGCAATGGCTCTTGAGCGAGCAGATGGTGCATAATAGGCTATTGCTCTGGTACTCAGGGCATGGCGCGTATATCCCCAATCGTGACCCGCTGAAAGACTATGAGTACACCGGAAACGATCAATTGATTTGCCCGGTAGATTTCGATTGGGACGGAACATACATCCTGGACGACGAGTTCCATACAATTGTCAGCAAGAAGCGGCCTGAATGCCAATTGACAGCGGTTATGGACTGCTGCCACTCTGGCACCTTCTACCGTGCCCAACATCTCAATCAAGACGTATTCTCGTATCGCAGAACAAAATCAATCCTTCCGCCTGTTGATATTCTAGCCAGGGATAACCATTTCCACGGAGGCGAATACAAGCCAATCCTCAAGCCTAAAAAGCCGACCATCCCAGGATTCAAGATGATTTCTGGCTGCAAAGATACGCAGACCAGTTCCGACGCATATCTCGACGGTGAATATTGCGGGGCTTTGTCGTGGGCGATGCAAAAGGTTTGGCGCGAAAATAATAATATTGATGTGGCTAGCTTGCATCAATCTGCATGTGGCTTGTTGGTAGAGAACGGATTTGATCAGGAACCGCAGCTTAACGCAGGGCCCAAAACTGATATGGCGAGGCTATTTTAATGCCGCAACGGGTTACGGGAACAGTTAGGGTTTCAAACCTAAACGAGATCAGCAGCGGTGGTTCTCAAGGTGGAGCAACTGAGACAACACAGGCGTCTGTTCTGGCAGCGGCCCAGGCTATTAATACCGCTGTGGCATCGTTGCTGACAGCTACCAACGCGCTTAACTCGAAGACGGTCGAGGTTGACACCGGGGCTGTAACGGTTTCAAACCAATTGGCGCAACCCCTGACAGATAGCCAATTGAGGGCATCTGCCGTTCCTGTCTCGATAGGCCAACGAATAGACCTAAACGAAGAAATAGCACAGTTGCTTTCTGGGTTTATTCAAGAGTTGAAATATATCGGCAATGTCATTTCGTATCCGCCATACACCGATAGAAGCCAGAATAGAATAAGAGGAACAGTTGCAGTTGAATCTGGGACGATATCGACCGTATCAGTCTTAACCGGGTTGACCAATATTGATTCATATCCAGGACGCATGTTGATCAATGGAATGGATTTTGATGCGTGGAACAATTCAGTGGGGAAGAGGTTTAGCTGATGGCGCATATCTTTACTAAGGGTGTGCATCGTCAGAAATGGGTGCAAATACCACCTACAGCTAATGCTCATGCTGCTGGAATGGGGATGGCATCTGACCTTCGAAACAGCAAAGACCGAAACCCTTTTGCTTTTCAGCTCGTATCTAACACCGTCCTTAATCGCTATAACGGCATCACAAAATCGTGGAACTTCATTGTATCACCTGCTCTGGCTGGAACATTTGGTGCTGGCGCTGGCTGTGTATTTGCTCCTTCTCAATCGCTCATTCTTAACGTCACAACAGGTTCGACCACTTCGGCGGTAGTAACCAACACCACGATAACTGCCATTGCCCCTAACATGCTGGCAAATCGTGGAGGAAGCGGAGACTATGGCTTCAAGGCAAGGATAATTGGCAAGGCTGCTGGCAAGACAGAAGAGCGATGGATTGTCGCCAATACTGGAGGAACAACCACTACATTGTATCTCGAAACGCCGCTCACTTTTACTCCTGATTCTGGCGATTCCGTCGAGATCCTTGGCGGGCGCATCTTCATGCTTGGCGCAGGAACGCTTGCTGCTGGCTCGTGGAAGTCTTTTGAAGTTGCTACCAACACACTAGCAACTAAGACTCAAACGAACCTTCCTGCAACAGTTGGCACTGATTTTTCAGCGGTGGCTCTTGATGAATCCTATGTTCCTCATACCAGAGTACCAGGCGAAGGGCTTATCGTCGGAACCGCGACGTATGATGGGTTAAAGTGTTTGCAGGCCACTGCATCTGCAGCTTCGACCATAACCGGACAAGCAAGTGGCGGTGATGCTATCGTTCTTGCTAACGATTACCGCAATTGCCAAATCCGCATAGTTGAAGATTCTGTTACCCCTGCGGCTGTTGGTCAACGTCGTATCATAGCCTCACATACAGTCGGGGCGAGTCCTGTTTATACCGTAGGGTCTGCGTGGACAACGCAACCATCATCTAGTGCTAAATTCGTTATCGAATTGCCTAATCTTATTGTGCTTTGGTCGTCTGCTTCAACAACGACCTATACCTATAATTATGGCGCTGCCAATATCACCAACGGCACAAATACAATTAATGCTGATGCCTGGAGTACAACCTATTTTGCAGCGCGTGGTTCGGCTATGGCTGCCGGGTGTACCTCTTTCGCAACCTTCGGGATTGAACCAGACGTAGCCAGAATAGCCAAACAAACGCAGATTCATTCCTTCCGTGGTGGTGGAACTGCCCTTGATGTGCTCGATATAGCGGCTGCTACTACTGGTACGTGGTCGAACACTGTCGTTTATGACGGTTCAGGAGCTGTCACTGTTGGCGCGGGTTCGTGCGGTAAATATGCGCCAATGGATCAAGAAGGTAAGTTCGGGTATCTGAACGGCTATGTGGCCAGCGCAATCAACCAGATGTACCGATATGACGTGAAGAATCGCGTGCTTACTCCGTTTACTCCTACTGACTGGATTCAGGCCGGAACGGCTGCTGCTGGTGATAGGATAGCGACGTATGCTGTGTTTGATGGCACAACCCCGTACACTTGTATTTTACTCGTAGCCCACTTGTCAACAATTGCTCAAGAACTTGTAGTAGAGGTCTAGGTGATAAAATTGGATGAAAACACTGGTGTCTGGGCCTCTATAATATCAATTGCAATTCTGATTGCAGGATTCTTTGTCAAGTTTGGCAGTAAGATTCAAACTGTAGACGATCTGGAGAAATCGAGAGATATACACGCAAAGCAGATTCAGGAAATAAAGGAAGATTATATTTCAAAAGATGATCTGCGAGACAGCCAGTTGATGTGCCAAGCTCATTTGTGGGACAAACTCATGCTGGCACTAGAGAAACGTGACCGTGATTTTGATAACAAGTTTTCCAAGATTTGCGGGGGCATTCAACGAATAGAAGAAGAGGTGAAACGTGGGCGATAGGCAAAGATTGGCAGTGTATGACAAGGTTATCCCCCTTGACGGAGCAGCAGAATGCACGATATGCGAGGCGCAACGTGCCGATTGCGTTGCATTTCAGATTAGGATTGCTCTATTAAAAAAGACAGTGGTGCTGTGTGATAGCTGTCACTCGCACATCATGAAACTGTTTTCGAAAGAAAAGAGTGGTGACGCATGACCACGACGACCACCACCTTTGATGGCACCACCTTAATTGTACCGGCAGCTAATGATTTCGTGTGGCCGCACCCGTCATTTAGCGGATTCCCTGAATGCTGTGGCCCTGGCCCTGGCGTGGGTAATAAAGCAGTCCCTGAATCAATTCTAGGAATGAAAGTTTCACCTGCATGTTGGGTGCATGATTGGATGTGGAACAATGGTGAAAACACCTGGTCTAATTTCCATTATTCTAACGCTGTATTCCTGTGCAATCTGCTTGAGATTAACGAGGCAAGAGGAGGGAACGTTATTCTAAAAACGCTCCGCAAGCCTCTTATCCTTGGGTGGTTCACTGCCGTTGCCTCTATTGTTGGGGCTAGAAACTTTTTTGGTTTAGGTAAATGAAGAAAATTTTATTTGCATCATCGCTGTTGCTTATTCCTGGGATGGCATTCGCTGCACTTCAGGAAATACCACCGACAGGGAGTTGGGGTGTAAACGCTGGCAAGATAAGCGATAATTTTTCAGAACTCGATAGGCGTAGCATTCCAGGTGTCTTGAATTTCTCCGAGATTCAGACCAGTACCAGTGTGCAACCCAACACGCTTATAGCCTACCAGGGGAAGATTTACAAATGTGTCGCTGTTTATGTCAAGTCTGGATTCGATAACCCTGCCACATCAACCTATTTTGAAGAATTAGCCAGCGGTGGGGGAACAGGAGACGATCAAACAGCTAACGAAGTTCCCTTCACTCCGAACGGGACAATCGCTTCAACTACCGTACAAACAGCGATTCAAGAGGTGCGAGACGAAGCTGCCCCCCTTTCAAATGTTCTCACAAAAGATAACACGACAGCGTTCACCCCTGACGCAGATTATGAACCTGCTACGCGCAAGTTCGTGCTCGATTCAATCTTAGTCGGTGGTGGATACTCGGACGAAGCGGCCCAAGACGCAATTGGATCTATGTTCAATGGGAACACAGAAACAGGTGTTTCAATATCGTATGATGATGCAAACGCCAAGATAAACGCCACGGTGGATTTCTCTTCGCTTTCCTCTGTGTACCAGCCTCTTGATACAGATTTAACCAACATAGCTGGAGTATCGACTGCAACCTTTGGCCGCAATATGCTGGCGTATGCTGACGCTGCTTCTGCTAGGGCCGGGATAGGCGCCGAAGCCTCGCTAGGAAATCCCTCGACAAACGGATATGTGCTGGCAAGCACTACGTCAGGCACTCGTTCTTGGGTTGCTGCAGGCTCAGGAAGTATGACGTATCCCTCTGCTGGAGTACCATTGTCTACCGGGTCTGCTTGGGGAACAAGTTATACCGTTGGTGCCAACGCTAACAACCTGGTTCAGCTTAATTCAAGTGGTGCTCTTCCTGCTGTATCTGGGGTCAACTTAACTGCTCTGCCAGCAACTGCGGCAACAGATGCGGAAGTTGCAGCGGCGGTAACGGCAAGAGTACCAGATGGCACCAGTGTTGGTGACGGGTTAAGGTGGAACGGAACTGGGTATTCGTCTGGATCGTTTGGGATTAACCTAAGCGCCCTGACTGACTTCCAACTGAATAGTGCCAATATATTTGACGACACTGCTACCAATGGAGACACATCAAAAGTTTGGAGTGCTGACAAGGTATACGATCAATTAGCACTCAAACAGGACGTGATCGTAAGTGGAACCAATATTAAGACGGTAAACAACCTAAGTATCGTTGGATCTGGAAACGTAGACATTGCTGGAACGGGTGGCGGATCTGAGATAACGACGCTCTCTGCCGCTCCCTATTCAGACGTTGCGTGCGATACTTCAGGGTATCATTCAGGATATCTCTACCTCTGTGTGAGTGGTTTTTATACCCAACGCATTGCCGCTACAGCATACAGCAACCCTGGAGGTTCTGGCGCATGGTTGGTTTCAGATGCGTTTGCTGCTGATACTTCTGCCAACTACACCAGTTTTGGCGGGAACACCCTAGATTTTGGCACCGCTGGGGTAGTGAAACAATCTGGAACATGGACAGACGAGGGCGGCTTCTACGCTAACACATCCATGGGTAGCGCAAATCAGACGGTACAGGGTAAAGTCTCCTTCTCGACCACGCAGGGGTACAACGGTGTTTTATTGCGGAGCAACGGGACGACAGGATATGTGGTTGGCCCTATGCCAGCTAGTGCAGATACTGACAGACTCCATATTCTTACGACCAGTGCACAAGATTTCACCTATGCCGATGCCATCTTTTTTACTGGCGGGAAAGTGTGGGGAACGGGCGTTTCGCATCTGATCGAAGTTTCTATTAATAGCTCGACAATCTCGGCAAAAATAGACTGGAACGACGACGGCGATTTCTTAGACACGAATGAAGCCGATATGTCAACGGTGACTAATTCAGCCATAACAACTGGCAACTATGCAGGTATTGCGTTTAACAACAACGGGACGCAAGTGTCCCTAGATGACTTCAAAGCAAAGGCATATTGATGAAACGATTATTTCTTCTGGTTTTATTATTGGCATCGTCTGTTCATGCAGCCACAGTTGACGATCCTAAAAGTGACGGTCAAATGATGGTTGCTGCCGGTGGCAAGTGGTATTTGGTCACTTCAACAAATGCTCTTCCTGTCGGCGTGGCCAAAGGGGAGCCGTACTATTGGGATGGTAGTAAGGTTATCGTCGGCCCTATTGCGCTGAATATGTCAGCAAGCACTGACCTGCTCGCAAACGGCGCAACTGTAATCGACGGAGCTGCAACAAGTGGAACGCTCAAGGTTTGGCCGGTTGATACCGTCAAGGCTAAGCTCGCTGAGAAGCAAGACAAGACATCGTTCAAAACAATCAATGGCATCCCTATTACCGGGACAGGTGATATTAAGATTACCTGCACGGTGCAGTAATGAGAGTCTTCTTTCTAATCTGGACGCTCTTATTGTCTCCTGCATTGGCTCTTGCTACAGGTGGCGTTGGCTCTACATGTGACCCGTCTAAACCAGGGTGGTCAACCTGCACCAAAGAGACAGTCCCATGGGCTGCATCGGTAACAAACACCGTCAATGTATCTGGCGGGACTTGGAGCAGTCCTTATGCGGCAAGCGCTAGCAATACCAAATATGTTCTACAAGGCAACGTCACCGCCAACAGTACCGGATTCAACGTCACTGGAAACTATGTCACCATAGACCTGAACGGGTACACGCTGACCTATAATCAGACGTCTGCCGGAGAGGGTATCCGTACTGGAGATTGGGGAAAGCATCACCTAGCGGTAATCAATGGCTCAGTTATCCAAGGCGCTGCTGCATCGGCTGGTAACTCTGTAGCCTTCGGCAACGCGGCGATTACCTCTATTGCTGGCTCGTCTGATTGGGAGTCTACTGATATCTTTGTGGCGAACGTCTATACTCGGCGCAACGGCAAAGATGTTGGCGGTATTATTTTTCAATACGCAGACAACGCTATTATCAAGCAATCAACGCTTGAAGACGCCTATTTCCCCGGTGTAGTCACGAATAGGCACAGCGGCATACCAGACGCCATCCATGTTCGGAATAACTCAGAGGTGGCAAACTGTACGATTATCAACGCTCGTCAACGTGGTGTGCGAATTGGCGCGAATGGGTTGGTTCATGACTGCCATATCAATCTGCGCAGTATTGATACCAACAGCTACGGTGTTTTTACCTGGAAGGTAAGCGGCGTTCGCGTCTACGACACCACCATAACCGGCAACGGCACTCACCCGATTGGCATTGGTTTTATGAGCGAGGATTACAACTCGCAAAACCTCTATGCGTACCGCAACAATATAACCCTGCAGAAAACATCGCAGTGCGGAGATCCTTCAGGGGATGAGGCCAGTGGTGTCCGCGCTGGCAGTTACGGTGCATCGCTTGACCAATACACCAATGGGCATATCTATGACAACGACATCACCATTTACACCGACGACGCATACCCTGGGGTGAACTGTGAAACCGGAGCAGCGCTGACAGTCGTTTCGAGAGGGAAAGGCTTGTTTATAGGGCCGAAATCGCCAAGTTCATTATACCTCGACAACAATCGCATCACCATGATTGGCGACGGCCCAGGGAAGGGCATATCCCCGATGGTCAATACCGAAGATAATGTTTTCTTCACCCGTAACACTATCTCGTCTGGATACGCGAATATCGTCCTTGCCGACAACTATGTAGGAATGGAAGGCTATCCATTATTTCTGCAAAACACCTTTATCAAAACCGGATCGTCTTCATCGTACGCTACCATAGCCGACACCAACGGTGGATGGTTTAGCTCTGAGTCGCGCTTTGTTGACAACATCTACCAGGGTGGGGCCTCGGCTTCTTCGCACTCGCTTGAACCCGGTGGCCCAGGAACTTTTGCCGTTTACTTCGGGCACATGGACGCAGGCGTTCCTAAGTACGACTCCAAATTGAGTGATAGCGGATCGTCAACAATAAGCACGCCATATGCCACTCCCATAACGCTTGCTTATGCCTACCCAACAACGTGTAACGAACTGTCTTCACTGTGTACGTCTGAGGCAGCGTGTACCAGTTCTTGGCCTGGGTATGCTTGGTCTGGTGGAGTTTGCGGGCCTACCACATCAACGCCATCGACGATAACTTGCTATCAAGATGCAGACGGTGATTTGTATGGTTCTGGAAGTTCTGAGAGCGTGACAACGTGCAGCTCTGGCTATTACGTCGCTTCGCATTTTACGGCGACGACTGGAGATTGCAACGATTCATCCGCTTCGATTCATCCCGGAGTTACTGACGTGTGCGGAAACGGGGTTGACGAAGACTGTTCAGGATCTGACGCTGTTTGTTCGGCTTCGGGCAAGATTAAATTTCAAACTGGTGGCGCACGGTTTCAAGCCGGTGGCGCACGATTACAATAATAGGAGATTGCTATGTTACCATTGTTAGAAGCAGGAACTTACGGCCAGGTGTTTACTGTGCAACCTGGGAAATCTCACTTGACTAGTGGAACATACTCAGGGGTAAGTGTTGTATGGTGTCATTCCGCTGGATCGTTGACATGGGAAGTTCAAGGATTCGATGCAGAAACACGCTCGTATGAAGATGGTGATATGTTTGGGTTTCCTAATAAATCTGAGATAATCATCAACAGCGGCACCTGGAGTTATATGTAATGCTGATACGACAATCTAATGGGAAGGCTGCATTAAAGCCAGGCCGCATCATGAAGGCTGTGCAGTATGACAGCTCCGCCGGTGGACTGCTCGATCAAGATGGCGAATCAACCAGGACTCTATATCCTCTGCAGTATATCGAGACAGCGGCCAACCTTGACTTAAATGGTTCTATCGTCGGTGATGAAACGGTTACGTCAAAGCAAGGGACAGCTTCGGTAACTGTTGCAGTAGGGAAACTTACGGTCGGTGTTGGCACGCTTTGGACGTGGACGTTGAGTAATGGCAGTACCTATGAGTTTGGAACTATTCTCACTGCAACGACTGGTATTTGTTTTGATACCAGTGACAATGGTAGAAATTTAACTTTTACTGTTGCTGATACTTCTGCTATTTGCAAGAGTGGCAGAGAAAAAGGTAGTGACTGTTATAATTTGGAAGGCTTTACAGACAGGGTAGAAAACCAGTATATCAGAAGCGAAAACCTATTGAACGCTGTTTGGGGGAAGGCCGGGTGCTCTCTTTTTTACAATCCAACAATAGGCCCATTCGGAGCAACATCAGAGTATCAGCTGAAGGAAAACTCAAGCAATTCTGGGCACTATATACTCCAACAACTACAAAAATTTAATACTTTTTATCTTGTCTCTATCCACGCAAAACCAGATACAGCACGATATGTCCAAATAATGTCTCACGCGTCTGGGACACAGTATGTAAATTTTGATGTTTTGGACGGTGTTGTTACTGCTCATGGGTCAGGGGTATCAGTATATGGTGTAATTCCAGCACAAGATGGGTGGTACAGGTGCTACGCAGTCGTTCAGTCAAGTGGTGATGGAAGTATATCCTATAGGATGTTAAAAACAGGGTTTGAGGGGTGGGCAGCTTCAACACAGGGTGATGGTGTGAGTTCTCTGTGGGTTGATTACATGCAGGCTGAATTATATTTATCACAATCGTCACCTACTCCATATTACACAACTGAATTATCTAGGCTTGATGGAGGAGTAAAGCCTTCAGTCTTAGGCATTGAAAAAGTGTCTCCTGTTTCAAGGACTACTATATTACTAAGTGTTGAGGGAGATAGCAGAGCAAATGAAACAAGCCCATCAAATATTTTTTGGCACTCATACATTAGTGAATATATTACATCACAAAATCCTGTTGTGATTATAAACTCAGCAATAGGTGGCGATAGCCTGTACAATATGAACTCAGGAAACAACTATTTAAACAGTTTAACTCCAATGGCACCTACTGGAAAATGTGGTTTTTTCATATTGTATGCCGGAGTAAACGATATCATGAGCAACGGAAGAACTGGAGCACAGTGTTATGCTTATGCTTCTGGATTATGGGCGAAGGCTAGGAGTGATGGATATATTGTTGTAGCCTCAACAGAGGCTGGATCTGCTGGGATGAACGCTGCACAATTAACAGAGCGTGACGCTTTTAACTCATTAGTAAGATCTGACTCGTCGAAATATGATATTTTGATAGAACCAGATATATATGTTCCAACATCTACCCCCGCTTATTATATCGATGGAACTCACCTGACAGACATTGAAGGGGCTAGAGCATTTGCATCCATGGTTGCAGCAGCAATTAACAATAAAATTGAACAAACCATAGAGAATGGTGATCTCCAATATCGCCTAAAAGACCGTTCAAAGCAATATCAAAGGAAAGCCAAGTACAACCTAACCCGCATCTCGGGAACTTCTTCAACCATAGCCGACGCAGATACCTACAGTTTTGCAGATGCTCATGCAGTCCGTACAGCGCTAGGATGGACGTATGGCGTTGATCATTGGGCGTTTAGCAGTGTCGGCGTACCCAAGGTCATCAGCGGTGCCACTATTGCTGCCAACGCCAATACTGGAGGGCTGTTTTTCAACCCAGACAAGCCAGAGCGTGGGGTGGTTGTTTACTCTGATTCTAGCGGCCCGATTAAGGCGGCGCTTGGAATTGACGCATGAACCTCCCCTCCTTCCTCTCCGCCATAGCCCTATCCGAGCTTGGCCCCGACATAATCCGCCAATCCGACAATGGCTACAACGTCCTTGTCGGATCATTGCCCGACATGGTACTAACCTTCAGCTCATACCATCGTCACCCAGGAGTCCTGCTTGATATGGACGGCAAGGTCGGCGGGTTGCAGTCTACCGCTGCTGGACGGTTTCAACTCTTGGCACGTTACTGGAAGCCTTATTGCAAAATACTTGGTTTAAATGACTTTTCTCCCGATTCACAAGTGAAAATAGCTTGTCAACAACTGAAAGAACGTGGTACGTTGTCATTAATACAAGAGGGTAGGATTGAAGAGGCTGTTTTAAAAGCGAATAAAACATGGGCCTCGCTACCCGGTTCTCCGTATGGACAGCACACGGTGACCATGGATCAGTTTTTGAAGTATTACCGTGACGCTGGCGGTGTGGTTAAGTCGTAAAGTATAGCGGTTTATACGGTTGTATGCGTATAAATCACAACTTATTTCGAATTGTGGGGGAACGATGAGTGAGACTGTACATTACAAGGGGGAGCTGATCCCAACTGGTAAATCACTGAGTGAGTTTGATCCTGAAGCTGATGACATATTTGACCATTATTATGATGCCGTTGAAATAGATGGTCAGGTTTATACTGTCGAGAAAAAAGAGATTGACCATGATGCTGATGTATTTAAATCAGTAAAAAACGATGATGGAACTATATATTTTGAGGTAAGATATTATAACGGTGGATGTAGCTTTAATGAAGCTATAGATATTGCATTGGGAAAATCAGAATGACCGACGTTGAAACAACCACAACCCCATGCCCCAACTGCAACGGAACCATGGCAATCATGCAGACAATAGACGGCCCTGTCTATATCTGTGGCGAGTGTAGAAACGTGGTCGAGATTGATCAAGATTGGCGGTTTAACGATTGATGATAACAGACGACGCGATAGCAGAAGCTCTCAAGCAGGCCGGTAGTCAACGTGGTGCGGCAAGAATGCTAGGTATGCCTAAGTCAACGTTGCATGACAGATTGCGTGGACAACTCAAGGTAAAGGTAACGGGGATAATCCCCAAGCAAAATATCGACGTTGAAAAGATCATTGCGAACCTCGTCCAGTCTCAGCGTGATAAAGAACGCCAAATTGAACGATCTAGGTCACAAAGGATAGTTGTTGATGATAGCAAAGCGTTTGTCATTGCACTGTTCTCTGATCTGCATATCGGAAACAATAAAACGGATTATGCCTCGTTGGTGGAAGATACTGCACTGGTCAGAGATTGCCCGTTCTGTGTAGCAATGACGGCAGGCGACCACTCGGAAAACTGGATAGGAAAACTTGGGTGGATCTCTCGCGAGCAGCACATGTCGCTCGATCAGGAGCAGCACCTGCTCAAGTGGTGGTTTGGCGAGATACAACATAAGCTGGTTGCGGTATGCAGCGGCAACCATGATTCGCGTTCCGTGATTGCTGCTGGAATTGATTACGTTCGCGAGATCATAGGTGACAAGGTTCTTTTGTACGACCTTGATCAAATCTTATTCACGCTTCAGCATTGCGAAAACGAGGCTGTATTTAAGATTCGGCATAGGGATCAGTACAAGTCTATCCTCAACCCGTTTCATGGAGCATTCCGCGATATTGAGCGCGGTGACTGTCCTTGGGATGTGTACATATCTGGACACGACCACAAGGCAACCTTGTTCGGTGATTATATCCATCACGATAAACCTAAACTGGCGTGCCGGTTGGGAACGTATAAGATGGATGACAGATACGGAAAATACCTTGGATTCGCTCGAAGCTACGGCACAGGCTGCGGGGCGCTGGTGGTGATGCCTAATGGTATTATCCAAGGCTATAGTGATTTGAAGATGGCTATTCAGTTTTGTAAGGCTATGCGATAATATGATGATTACAATACATTGGTACACAATACCGACAATTATCACTGTGGCTGGTCTTTTTTATGCAGTTTTTGTGCATAAAGATAGCCCTGGATATATGTCAGGGATTGGCAATGTACTGTTGATTGGCATTTCTTCTTTTGTGAGTATGATTTCTTGGATTATTGCAGCATTTTTGAAATGAGCCTAGACAAAGCAATAAAAAGCGGTAAAGAACACCGCAAGCCATATTACAAAAGCGAAAGTTTCGATACAACATGCAGGCCGCATGGTGGTTGCCCGTGGTGCTATGGCAATAGGATGCACAAGCACCGGAGGAATGCTGATGCATATAATGATATGCTCGATAATGCGTTAGAAAAAATAGATCGAATGTCTATAGATGATTTTGAGCATGAATGTATAGAGGCTGGATATACCCCAACTAGAAAAAATATAGAATAAAAAACAGCTCCCCCCTGTTTCCCCGCGTTGGTTTCCTCCTTTTCCGGCGCGGGGTTTTTATTCCCACAACTCAATTTTAGTTGTTGACAACCACCTCCTCTATATAGTAATTGAAAGTTTCACCGCGCTACATTGTAGCGTACCGACGACTCGCACTCGTCTATGCCACCTGGGGTTGTCCTGGGTGGCTTTTTTTATGTCGTTTTGAGGGTGGGCCTAAAACAGGGGAAACGCGTCATATATACTTGTATATACATTAATACGCCATGGGCCTAAGTTATGGTTCACAACCAAATTTTACTTGTTGACAACTTAAATAAATTGTGGCAATATGTTTACATGAATAAAACATACCAAACCATAAGAATCTGGAAGAGCACGTTACAAAAACTCCGCCAGATTTACGCCGCGACAGGGGAGCCGCAGATTAAGATTCTTGATCGGCTGGTTAAGAGTGAACTTGAGAAAACGCAGGAGGGGAGGTGATGAATGTGTTTAAAAACATAGAAATGTTAATGATGGAGATTGAGAAGCTACAGGAGGCCCATTCTCTTCTTGAACGTGTATATAATGGGATTGGCCCGTATGGATATGGGAAGATAGACGAAAAAACAAGGTATGACCTAAACGACTATTTTGGGTTTGATGACAGCGAGTGATAATCGGCTGGTTAAGAGTGAGATGGATAAAATTAAGGAGAAGTGAGATGAGCGAAAAAACGTGGCGCAGAAAGATAGTTGCAAGCAATACTGACGGTAGAATAAAGAACCTATTCTATATAGAGCTAGAGTGTGGTCACAAAGCTACATGCAGAAGAAAAAACGCTAAAACAGTCTTTTGTGGTCAATGCTATATGGCGACTAACCATGCTCTACTACCGTGACCGCACATTCTGCCAGTTCTCAACCTGCGCCAAGTTTGCAACATGCGAACGAGCGCTAACCGAAGAAATAAAACTTCGTGCTGGTAGGTGGTGGGCCGCTAGTGGTGGCAAGCCCGAAGATGTACCTATTATGCTGTATGTGGATAAACCAACGTGTTATGAGGGGGAGTAATGCACTACAAACCACTTAAAATAACCATCAACGAAGTAGCTGGCATCCGTTGGGCTATCCAGGCTATGCGCAGGCCGAAGGGTTCGGAAGGGGATAGCTACCAATTTGTTTCTGTACTAGAAGGGCGTTGTTTTCATATAGGAACCAAAGACGCGCACCTCTCCGCCAACCTAGTCAAAGCTGGGCCAGACCATGCCAAGTTCACGCGCGGAATAGTTGTCTATTTCACAATAGAAATGCAAGTTGGGTTCATGATAGAGCTTGTTACCTATCGCATCGGGGTGGAAGATTTATCAACGTCATCTACAATGCACGGCGAGCTAAAGTTAATGAAAGGGGAATCTCTGGCAGAAGCAAAACAAGAGTTGCTGCCTGACAAGGTTTATGTGCGTGACTGCATGTGCTCCTACCAAGCCCTACGCGCCATGTACAGAGCCCGACGCAACCATCGGCACCCAGACTGGCAGATTTGGTGCGACATGATTGAGACGTTGCCTTATTTCGACGTGTTGATTTATCCTGAATTTAATAAATAAATGTTTATACATTTGGAGGATAAACATAATGGGGTGGGGCAGCGGAACAAGAATTTTCGATTCTGTTTGTGGTGGGCTATTAAGTGATGAACCATTAGATAAAAAAGAGATCATTACCTATCTAATAGATGCACTGGAAGATGGTGATTGGGATTGCCAACAGGACAGCGCTTATTGGGAACACCCTATTGTTAAAGAGGTGATGCGTGAAATCCATCCTGATTGGTTTGAAGATGATGAATAACGGACAAGTTCACCGTAACGGGTGGTTAGGTGAAGGATAATAACATGAAACAGCACAGTACACCTTGTTGTACACTGTACACAGTACAAAGGGTAAGGAAAAACGATTCACTTTATGGGGATACGCACGGAAGCACAGACGGCAATATCACTGCCTGCGGGATACATACTGACCATAATTGGTTTATCGTTAATAATAGTTTTGATGGTAAAATAACTTGCCCCCAGTGTCGTTTTAAGATCAAGGGAAACCTTTACCATGAGTTACCGTAGAGCAGCAGAATTCAAAATAACAAGTAAGGGTGAACGAAGTGCCACTTTTCAAACTTGGATGCCAAGTGACCGTAAGCGCCTACACTGAAGTAGCGGCAAATACTCTTGATGAAGCCATAAAAGAGGCCGAAGGGCGCGATGTGGTCATTGGCGGGATTAATACCGGGAATAGCCCTTTTGAATCGTGGATTATCGATGATGCTGATGGATCGCCAGTTGGGATTCATGAGGAATAACGTGTGACATAACCGGCGCGCGCATCGCGTCCGTGTTGATGGATGGGTGTACGCCCGGCATGGGCGTAATCTTATGGGGTGCAAATCCCCTGTATGTGAACCTTGTTTCTGTGAAATTACAGAAGCATAAATACTAGCCGAAGGCAAGGGAAGTCTCGCGAGGGCTTGTCTGAAGGAAGCCGGAGTGCAAAGCTATGGGCCGACGAACAGAAATAGCATACAAGGCCGAGTCGCCGGGTAAGTCAGCACCACATGACAAAACCCAAGGTTCAGGAGATACGGTAAATGCTGCGGTCGTGTAGTGAAAGATTACGTTCTTATCCGGGGAGGCCTGTCCAACGGGCAGTCAAAGTAACGACAGCACCCTGTGTGGCAACATGCAGTGTGATTGGGCAGGAGTCAGCAGAGGCCGTATTAGGCGAAGGAAATCTCCTCAAAGGGGCAGAGGAGATTGGAAACGAGCCAGGTGAATAGAAAATCCTGGAGGAGTCACCCCGCTGAAGGGCCAAACCCATAGAGGAAAGTGAAATCTCAAATGCTCTGTCACGCGTTGAGCCCGACCGGGGGAGCGGATAGGCAGGCGCGATATGAGAACTACACACTTTCAGGTATGTTTTGCAGTTGCCGCCTTCTTGCTGTCAAAGAGCTGCGGACATGCTTCATCCGGCTACGGTCCGATGTTCTTTGGGAACCGCCTGGTGCGGACCCGCATGCTAGGTGGTGTGGGGGCTGGGGGAGAAAATCACCCGGCTACCCGATTAGAAATTTTATAAGGTGACGAGATGGCGTATTTTCCTAATGGATCGAGTGGTATGATACTAGACGAGCAGTGCATGGATTGTCTTCCAGAAGACCCCTGCCCCATTGCTTATGTGCAAACTGAGTA
>JACCEA010464327.1_pt1 | contig 44811 bp, 44 predicted proteins | sample 7449851 | NCBI WGS metagenome assembly JACCEA01 (sample SAMN15323453, study PRJNA562643) | freshwater metagenome | isolation source: river surface water | place: USA:Blue River Watershed | collected 2017-08-18 | reverse complement strand
GCGCCAACCGGCGGGGGGAGTAGCAAGTTCTCTTCGCACGACAGGCTGGCAAAGATGCCGCGCTCTTCGGGGCAGTAGCCAATTCCGAGGTGCGCGATCTTGTAGGTCGGCATGTCGATCGCTTCGGTTCCATGGATGCGTACCGAGCCGGTCCGCGATCCTGTGAGTCCGAGAATCGCACGTAGCGTGGTGGTTCTTCCAGCGCCGTTGCGACCAAGCAGCGTGACGACTTCACCTTTTTGCACAGTGAGATTAACGCCGTGCAGAATATGCGATTCGCCGTACCAGGCGTTGAGTCCGGAGAGTTCGAGTGCGGGTGCGCTCATGCGTGCGCTCCTTCGAGTTCACCTTCAGTGGTGCCCATGTAGGCTTCCATCACAGCAGGGTCTTTTGAGACATGCGAATACGGACCTTCAGCCAAGACGGCGCCACGGGCTAATACTGTAATCGTATCCGCAATCGAGGAGACAACGTTCATGTTGTGCTCAACCATCAAGATCGTCCGCCCAACGCTTACGCGTTTGATCAACTGGGTCACCCGCTCAACGTCTTCATGTCCCATGCCTTGCGTGGGCTCGTCTAACAGCATGAGTTCCGGTTCCATCGCCAGTGTCGTGGCGATTTCGAGCGCGCGTTTGCGGCCATAGGGCAGGCTACCGGTGATTTCGTTCGTAAAGCTGCCCAGATCGACCTGCTCAAGTAGTGCTTGGGCGCGGTCATTCAATTGATTCAAGCGTTTTTCACTTTGCCAGAAATGAAATGACAGTCCGGTTTCGCGCTGCAAACCAATGCGCACATTCTCAAGCACCGTCAGGTGAGGGAAAACAGCTGAAATTTGAAATGAGCGAATGATGCCCCGACGCGCAATTTGTGCGGGACGATCTTTTGTGATGTCGATGCCATTAAAGGCGATCGACCCTCGCGTGGGCGTCAAAAACTTGGTGAGCAAGTTAAAGCATGTCGTTTTGCCCGCACCGTTGGGGCCAATCAAGGCGTGAATCTGCCCGCGCTGCACGCGCAGGGAGATGTCATTGACGGCGACGAAGCCGCGGAATTCTTTTGTGAGATTCTTGGTCTCGAGAATGATGTCGTTCATTCGCTTGTGCATCAGAGATGGTTTTAATTCTGAACAGAATTATCCCTCGAATGAGACTGAAATCTCAATTCGGGTTTGTCATAGGGGGTTTAACCCTTGGTCTTTTTTGAATATTCACACAAGTCGGAGATCCCGCACTGTGGACATTTGGGTGTGCGGGCTACACAGACGTAGCGACCGTGCAGAATCAGCCAGTGGTGGGCATCGACTTTGAATTCAGCGGGGATGAATTTCTCGAGGCCGCGCTCAACCGCAAGCACATCCTTGCCAGGCGCGATTTTGGTGCGGTTGGACACACGAAAAATGTGTGTATCGACTGCGATCGTGGGTTCGCCAAACGCGGTGTTCAGCACAACGTTCGCGGTTTTGCGACCTACTCCGGGCAAGGCCTCTAGGGCCTCTCGGGTGCGTGGAACCTTACCGCCGTGCTGCTCAAGCAACAATGCGCAGGTCGCGATCACATTTTTTGCTTTGGTTTTGTAGAGGCCGATTGTCTGAATAAACGGCATCAACCCTTCAACGCCAAGCGCCAGGATTGTCTTGGGTGTTCCGTGGCGTGGGAAGAGTTTGCGGGTGGCGATATTGACGGACTTGTCAGTCGCTTGCGCAGACAGCATGACAGCGATCAACAGCTGGAAGTCTGTTTTGTATTCGAGTTCGGTTGTGGGCGACGGATTTGCCGCACGCAGTCTCGTGAAGATCTCATGGCGTTTAACTGGGTTCATCGCGTTGCCGCCGCAGCGCGGCGTGCTCGGGCTTTGGCAAGCGCCTGCGCGACAGCATCGCCGATCTGCTGTGTGGTTTCCTGTTTCTTCGGCTCGTGCGCGGGCCGGGAGAGACGTGCGTTGCGCGCTTCAAACCTTTGGCGAGACGCGTGTGCATCGCCGGACGTCCAGACCCGCACTGGAGAGACGGTAACCATTTCAATGCAGTCCACTGGGCAAGGTGCCACACACAGATCGCAACCTGTGCAGTGATCCGCCAGAACAGTGTGCATGAGTTTTGAGGCACCAACAATGGCATCTACGGGGCAAGCTTGTATGCAAAGCGTGCAACCGATGCAATATTGCTCATCAATGACGGCAACTTGCAGGGGAAGGTGTTGCCCACAGGTTTCGTCAAGGGGCAGGGTGTCGGTTTTTAAGAGTTTGGCGAGTGCTGCAATGCCTTGATCTCCGCCTGGGGGGCAGCGATTAATCGGGGCTTGGCCTGTCGCAATTGCTTGCGCGTAAGGCGCGCAACCTTCGTAGCCGCATTTCGTGCATTGGGTCTGCGGCAGCAGGTCGTTGATGCGTTCAGCGAGCATGGCGCACTTAAGCGCTACGCACGAACTCAGCAATTTTCGGGCAGATCGTTGTGCGCCAACGACGGCCTGAAAAAATCCCATAGTGTCCGCACTCTGGGGCTGTGTAGTGTTGTTTGCGTTTTGCTGGAATGCTCGAGCACAAATCTTGCGCGGCACGCGTCTGCCCTTCGCCAGAAATATCGTCGAGTTCGCCTTCAATCGTAAACAGCGCAACCGATTTGATGTCGGAGGGCTTTACGAGCTGGCCATCTATCACCCAAGTGCCGTTAGGCAGATCAAAGTCCTGGAATACGGTACGAATTGTTTCCAGGTAAAAATCGGCTGACATGTCGAGGACTGCGTTGTATTCGTTATAAAAGCGCCGATGCGCTTGCGCATCGTCCTCGTCACCGCGCAGCAAATCAAGGTAAAAATCGTAGTGCGCTTTGAGATGGCGATCTGGATTCATGGACAGAAAGCCAGCATGCTGCAAGAAACCTGGGTAGACACGACGTCCCACGCCTGGGTATTGCGCTGGAACAGTGTGAATCAGTTTTTCTTCAAACCATTCAAATGGCTTGGTCGTGGCCAGACGGTTGACTTGTGTAGGTGAGCAACGCGGATCAATCGGGCCACCCATCATCACCATGCTGCGCGGCAAGCAGGGGTTGTTGTTCGAGGCCATGAGCGAAACGGCCGCCAGAGCTGGAACTGTTGGTTGGCAGACGGACATGAGGTGAACATCCGGCCCAAGGTCCTCGAGGAATTGTTGGATGTAGCGCACGTAGTCATTGAGCCCAAACTTGCCATCGGCCAGCGGAACCATGCGCGCATCGATCCAGTCGGACACATACACTTCATGGTTTGGGAGCAGTGCGCGAACGGTGTCGCGCAAGAGCGTGGCATGGTGTCCCGACATGGGGGCAAGCACCAGGAGTTTGGGGTCGGCCTTGCGTTGTTTTTCTGAAATGTCGCGCTTGAAGTGAATCAAGTTACAAAACGGTAGGCTCAACTCAGTCTCGATCGTGACGCCGACGTGTTTGCCGTTTACTTCTGTGGTTGTTAAACCCCAGGCTGGTTTTTCGTAGTTTTTTCCGATGCGATGAATTAATTCATAGCCAGCCGCCATTTGTCGCGCCATGGGGGTGTAGGCCAAGGGGCTTGCGGGGTGTGAAAACAGTTTGGAGCCTAACTCGGTGAAGTGCGCGAGGGGCGACATAAAGGCACGTTGCATTTCATGAAGTTGATAAAGCATGTGCGATTCCAAAAAGTAGTCAGGAAGCCCTAATTATGACGCTTTATTGACACCAAACGACCGAACGAGGGGCTGCAATTGCTGTTGTGCAGCAAAATGTAGCAGATGCACCACGAGTTCGCCTCAAGAAACACAAAATATAGGGGGTAACACCTAGGATTTGACTACCTATGGTGCTTTCCTTAGTGGTGCTTTTTTAGTGCGATCGAGCGCTTACCAGTAGTTTTCGACAGCCAGATTACCCGCCACTCCGCGACGCCCGGCCGCAAAGCCGCGCTCAGCCAGAAGGCCACGCATCTCGGTGACCATGGCAGGGTTGCCGCACAGCATGACGCGTGAGCGATCGGGCTCAAGCGTGACGCCTGCACGAGCTTCGAGTTCACCGCACGTCAGTAGCGTAGTGAGTCGGCTTGCAGATAGGTGTCCTGGCTGGATCGCAGGGGATAGCGAGAGGCTCAGCGGCTCCTGGCTTGTCACGGGCAGATAGACCATTGCCGCCCGCGCGGAGTCTGTGGTGCCGGCATTAGCACCGTGTCGGCTCTGTAGTGTGAGCAGTTCGTCGCGGTAGGCAAGTTCGCCGGCATGTCGTACACCGTGCAGCACTACGATTCGTTTGAATCTTTGCCACGTGCTCGCTTCGCGCAGCATGGAAATGTATGCAGACAGCCCGGTGCCAGTCGAAATGAGCCAAAGGTCTTCACCACTGGCAAACTGCTCCAGCGTCAGAAACCCAAATACGGTCTTGTTGATCCAAAGCGTGTCACCTGGGGTCAGCGCAGCGAGCTTCGGGCTGAACTTTCCGTCAGGCACCACCACCGAGAAAAACTCCAGTGCGTCTTCCGAAGGGTGTGACACCATGGAGTAGGCGCGCCACTCGTTGGGCGTCTGGAGGTCTTCTGCGTCAATTGAAAGGCCAAGTCGTGCGAACTGTCCAGGCACGAACTGAAAGTCGGGGTCGCGCGTGACCTTCAGTGAAAAAAGTTTATCGCTTAGCCAGACGGTCTTGGATAAGACCGTCTGCGAAGTGTATTTAGCGCTCAAGATGCTGCAGTTTGTCCGGTTTGCCATTCCAGTCGTCTGCATCGGGCAGCGGCTTCTTCGAGCGGCTGATGCTCTCGAATTTGGGAGAGAGTTCGGCGTTCAGTGCGATGAACTTCATTTGGTCTTGCGGAACGTCCTCTTCAGCAAAAATCGCGTTTGCTGGGCATTCAGGAATACAGACTGCGCAGTCAATGCACTCGTCGGGGTCAATCACCAGGAAGTTAGGGCCCTCACGGAAACAGTCGACGGGGCATACGTCTACGCAATCCGTAAATTTGCACTTGATACAGTTTTCAGTCACGACGTGAGTCATGGGTTCCACCAGAAGGGAGGTTGTGAAAGCGATCGGGCGGGCACTATTTTTGAGCCAGTGAATCGAATGAAGCGCTAGTTTAACCAATCTTGCGCGCAAGGCTCGGGATATCCCTGATAACGAAAGTGCCTGTGCTAAGGTTTTGAAAACACTCTAGGCTCAGACATGATCATCAAGTCCCTGCTCGACACCGACCTCTATAAGTTCACCATGATGCAGGTTGTATTGCATCACTTCCCTGCTGCACAGGTGGAGTATCGGTACAAGTGCCGCAATAAGGGCGTGGATCTCAGACCCTACCTTGAGGAGATCCGGTCCGAAATCCATGATCTTTGTCAGTTGCGTTTTTCTGAGGCAGAGCTCACGTATCTCGGCAGCTTGCGCTTCATCAAGAGCGATTTCATCGATTTTTTAGGGCTCTTTCATCTACCGGAGAAATGCATCACCGTGTCCGAGGGTGAAGCCCCGGGAGAAATCGCGATCTCGGTCAAGGGTTCCTGGCTACATACGATTTTGTTTGAAATCCCTGTCTTGGCGATCGTCAATGAGGTGTACTTCCGTCGAACCTGCCAGGCACCCAACTGGGAGGAGGGGCGCACCCGCTTGCAAAACAAGATGAAATTGGTGCTCGAGGCTAATGACCTGAGCGAGTTTCGTGTTGCCGAGTACGGTACGCGGCGCCGGTTTTCGCAGGTCTGGCACGAGGAAGTCGTGACAACCATGAAGGCTCAGATGGGCGAGCATTTTGCTGGGACTAGCAACGTCTGGCTCGCTATGCGTCATGGCGTTCTGCCTTTGGGCACCATGGCGCACGAGTATTTGCAGGCGTGTCAGGCCCTTGGTCCGCGCTTACGTGACTCGCAGGTGTATGCCTTTGAGGTCTGGGCAAAAGAGTATCGGGGAGATTTGGGGATTGCGCTCTCGGATGTCTATGGCATGAGCGCTTTTTTGCGCGATTTTGATATGTATTTCTGTAAATTATTTGATGGTGCGCGTCACGATTCAGGTGATCCCTTCGATTGGGGAGAGCGCATGATTGCGCACTATGAGGCCAATCGTGTGGATCCGCGTGCCAAGACCCTGATTTTTTCGGATGCGTTAACATTTCCGCTTGCGATTGAGTTGACCCGCAGGTTTGCCGGACGCTGCAAAACAGCCTTCGGTATCGGGACCAACCTCACCAACGACTTGGGTTACGAGCCTCTGCAAGTCGTGATGAAAATGATCCGATGCAATGGACAACCGGTCGCCAAAGTGTCTGATGCGCCTGAAAAAACCATGTGCGACGACAAGGCCTACCTGACGTATTTGCGTCAGGTGTTTGAGTTGCCACCCGCCTGATAACAAAAGGAATCACTATGAGCAAGATCACCCGTGTAAATGTCGGCAAACGACTCTCTGATATGGCTATCCACAATGGCGTTGCATACCTGGCTGGCCAGGTGGCTGACGATACGACGCAGGACATCACCGGTCAGACGACCCAGATCCTGGCCGTGATCGACAAGCTGCTAGCAACCGCTGGTTCGGATAAGACCAAGATTTTGATGACCCAGATTTTTGTTGCGAACATGAAAGAGTTCGACGGCATGAACAAAGCATGGGACGCTTGGGTTGCCGACGGCAATGCACCTCCGCGCGCCACGATTGAAGCGCGTTTGGCTAGTGCGGACTATAAGGTTGAGATCGTGGTGACTGCCGCGATTTAATTGCTATTTTGTCCACGCAGCTCACTGATTCTGCGCTCGAGCCCCTGGTCGCGGGTTTAGCCCCAGACGATCAGGTGCAGGTGCGTCAGACGGCTCGGTGGGCCTGTGAACGGCTCGCCGCGCTACGTAATGCCGCGGGCGAGTCGCATATTGAGCATGCCCTAGGTTCCGCTCAGATTCTGTCTGATATGCAAGCCGATGCGGCAACACGTTGTGCAGCGCTATTGATTGGTGTGCCCGACGAGGTTGCTAAGGATGTGCAGTCTGACATCGGCACCTCTCGCCCTGTTGGTATCGATTCAGGAGAAGTTGCGCGGCTGGTGCAAGGCACCCGCGCCTTGTTGCGGCTTGGCTCAATCGCCAAGGGGGCGAGCGACGCTGCGGTCGACGCACTTGCTCAAAAAGAAATGCTGCGCAAAATGTTGCTGGCGATGGCTGCTGACTTGCGCATTGTCTTAATTCGCCTTGCCTCACGACTGCAGACTTTACGTTGGCATGCTGCGAGTAAAGTTGTGTGTGATCCCCTGCTCGCCACGGAGACTCTTGATCTCTATACCCCTTTAGCGAATCGTTTGGGGATTTGGCAAATCAAGTGGGAAATGGAGGATCTTGCGTTCCGCTTTACCGACCCAGTTCGCTATAAGGAAATTGCCAGGCTTCTGGAGGAAAAACGTGTCGAGCGCGAAGCCTTTATTGCGCGCACGATCGAAGAATTAACAAGCGCCTTGCGAAAATTAGGCGTGTCCGCCGAGGTGAGTGGACGTCCCAAGCACATCTACAGCATCTACAACAAGATGCGCTTGAAGCATCTGGATTTTTCAAAGTTATTTGATGTGCGTGCGCTGCGCATCATCGTACAAAACGAGCGTGACTGTTATACCGCCTTGGGCTTGGTGCACGAACGTTGGGTGCCTGTATCCGATGAGTTTGATGACTATATCTCGCGCCCGAAACCCAATGGATATCGGTCGCTGCATACGGTCGTCACAGACGAGTCCGGGCGTCCGTTCGAGGTGCAGATTCGCACCCAGTCGATGCACGAGTTCGCCGAATACGGGATGGCCGCACACTGGCGCTACAAAGAAGCCGGCGCCAAGGGCGGACAGGCATCTGTAAATGCTGGCGCGCTTGAGTATGACAAGCAGCTGGCTTGGATGCGACAGCTGCTCGCCTGGAATACCGAGGCAGGTAATCGACCAACGCCGGTGGCGTCTGCCCGAGCGCAACGCCAGGCAGAAGAGCGGATCTACGTCTTGTCGCCACAGGCACGCGTGATTGAATTACCTGCGGGTGCTACACCCGTAGACTTTGCCTATCACCTGCACACAGATTTGGGCCATCGTTGCCGCGGAGCGCGCATTGATGGACAAATGGTCCCGTTACAAACACAACTGCAAACCGGGCAGACCGTTGAGATTGTTACCACCAAGTCTGGTGGACCTTCCCGCGACTGGTTGAACATCCAGCTGGGGTTCTTGGCGAGTCCGCGGGCGCGCGCTAAGGTTCGCGCTTGGTTCAATGCGATTGAGTTGCAGCAGCGCACGATTCAGGGCCAGGGCTTGGTTGAAAAAGAGCTGCAGCGCCTTGGTAAAACAGCTGTGAATCTTGAGCAGCTCGCGCAGCAATTGGGCTTTGCGCATGCAGAAGATCTTTACGTGGCCGCAGCCAAGGAAGAGTTTAGCCTTCGTCAAATTGATGCGGTCTTTCAGCCAGCTGCACCTGATCAAGAGTTGCGTCCTGAATCCCTGGTGTCGCACAGTGCGCGTGCTGATAGTGCTACACAGACGGGAAAAAGCGGAGTGCTTGTGGTCGGGGTGGGTTCTTTGATGACCCAACTGGCACGCTGCTGTCGTCCGGCGCCGCCAGATCCGATTTCAGGCTTTGTCACGCGTGGACGGGGCGTGTCGATCCACCGCGCCGATTGCGCGAGTTTCGCAACCCTGGCGGCACGGCAACCTGAACGTGTGATTGAGGTTGCTTGGGGTGGCAATATTGCCGGGACGGTCTACCCAGTCGATCTTAGTGTTCAAGCACAAGATCGCTCCGGCCTGTTGCGCGACCTTTCCGAGGTTTTTGCGCGGTTGCGGCTCAATGTCGTGGCTGTGAACACCCAAAGTAAGGCCTCGATGGCCTATATGGCGTTTACGGTCGAAGTGCATGATGGCGCGGAGTTGCAGCGCGCGCTCTCGGCGCTCAAGGAAGTGACCGGCGTTCTGACGGTACGTCGTCGCTGAGTGCCTAAAAGCTGGGCCCTCAGCACTTGGTTTTTAAGGGATTTTGCGCGTTTTTTCCCGATACACACTGCTAAAATCAAGCTGTTTGAATCGCCAGAAACTGATGCTGAGCATATTGTTGCTCGCGCAGAGCGCTTCGCTCCGGAGATACGGTCTTGAAACCCTACGACTTTCCTGACGCTAAAGGACATTTTGGTCCCTATGGTGGTGTGTTCGCCGCTGAGACATTAATGCAGGCAATTGAAGAGTTGCGCCTGTCCTACGACAAATACCGTAACGACCCAGATTTTCTGGCAGAGTTTGAATACGAACTCAAACATTTCGTGGGTCGTCCTACCCCGGTGTACCACGCCCGTCGTTGGTCCGAGGAGCTTGGCGGCGCGCAGATTTGGTTCAAGCGCGAAGATTTAAACCACACTGGCGCGCACAAAATCAACAACAGCCTGGGTCAGGCTTTGTTGGCAAGGCGGATGGGCAAGAAGCGCATCATCGCTGAAACCGGTGCGGGCCAGCACGGCGTGGCGACAGCCACGGTTTGCGCGCGCTACGGTATGGAATGTGTGGTGTACATGGGCATTGATGACGTCAAGCGCCAGTCGCCTAACGTGTTCAGAATGAAGTTGCTCGGCGCGAAAGTGGTCCCTGTTGAGTCCGGCTCGCGCACATTAAAAGATGCGTTGAACGAAGCAATGCGTGACTGGGTCACAAACGTCGACAACACCTTCTACATCATCGGGACTGTTGCAGGTCCACACCCCTATCCCATGATGGTACGTAACTTCCATTCGGTCATCGGTAAAGAGTCGATCGAGCAAATGCCTCTGTATGCGGGCCGTCAGCCTGATTACGTGCTGGCATGCGTGGGTGGTGGCTCAAATGCGATGGGTATATTCCATCCCTATATTCCTTTCGAGCAAACAAAGCTTGTGGGCGTCGAAGCTGCAGGTGAGGGTATCTCAACCGGCAAACATTCAGCATCCGTGATGCATGGCCGTGTCGGTGTGTTGCACGGTAACCGCACGTATGTCTTGCAAGACGAGAACGGCCAGGTCCGCGAGACGCATTCTGTTTCAGCCGGATTAGATTACCCAGGAGTCGGCCCAGAACATGCTTGGCTTAAAGACAGTGGCCGTGCGACGTATGAAAGCGTGACGGACGAGGAAGCTCTTGCGAGCTTTCACCATTGCTGCCGTATCGAGGGCATTATTCCTGCGCTTGAAACGTCACATGCCTTGGCTTACGCAGCAAAGCTTGCGCCAACACTGCCTAAGGACAAAGTCATTTTGGTTAACTTGTCCGGGCGTGGTGATAAAGACATCAATACCGTCGCACAACGCGCAGGCATCGTGCTTTAAAAAGTTTGAAAGGTTTGAATAGAAGACATGGCCTCACCTACTGACCGCATCGCTGCAGCCTTCGCGCGTGCCGCCCAAGAACAGCGCGCAGCGCTCATTCCGTACATTGCTGCAGGCAACCCCTTGCCTGCAACGACTGTACCACTGATGCACGCGCTGGTTAAAGCGGGCGCTGACGTGATCGAACTGGGTATTCCTTTTTCGGATCCGATGGCCGATGGCCCCGTTATTCAGCGTGCCGCAGAGCACGCCATTGCGCAGGGTGTTGGACTCAAGCATGTATTGTCGATGGTGGCTGAGTTTCGCAAACAAGATGCGGTGACCCCGATTGTATTGATGGGTTATGCCAATCCGATTGAAAACATTGGACAGCAAGCGTTTGCCGAGCAGGCCGAACTCGCCGGCGTGGATGGCGTGTTGACTGTGGACTATCCGCCCGAGGAGATTGACGATTTCGTTTCCTTGCTAGGTAAGCACCACATTGCGCCAATCTTTTTGTTGGCGCCAACCTCCACGGATGCACGCATTGAAGCCGTAGGCAAGATTGCAAAAGGTTATGTTTATTACGTGTCACTCAATGGCGTGACGGGTGCGGGCCATCTTGACACCACGGATGTCGCGAGCCGACTCAAAGGCATCCGCAAGCATGTGTCTTTGCCAGTAGGCGTGGGCTTTGGTATCAGTGACGCACAGAGTGCTCAGCGTATCAGCTTGGTAGCCGATGCGGTTGTTATCGGCAGCAAGCTCATCGACACCATGACAAAAGCGTGTGCAGGTCTGCCGGTTGCAGAGCAGTCGCAAGCCGCTATTACGGCAGGCGCAGACTGGCTCGCGCATATTCGTCAGGCCATGAATGTGGCGCGCTCCGCTGCCCAATCTTCTGCTGGACATTCAAAATGAGCTGGCTGGGTAAACTCATTCCGCCGCGGATTAATAAGACGCAGACGCCCGAGACCACGACCAAACGCGTCCCGGAAGGCCTGTGGGTTAAGTGCCCCTCATGTGAGTCAGTCCTCTATAACGAAGATTTGGCAGCGAACCTAAATGTGTGCCCCAAGTGCGATCACCATATGCGTTTGGGATCGCGTGCGCGCATCGAGTCTTTGTTGGATATTGAAGGACGTGTAGAAATCGGAGCAAACACGCGGTCGATGGACCCCCTCAAATTCAAAGACTCACGTAAGTATCCGGAGCGCGTTCAGGAAGCGGTGCGTCAAACTGGCGAGACTGATGCGCTTGTTGTGGTCAGTGGCGCGATTCGTAGCGTTCCATGTGTGCTTGCATGTTTTGAATTCGAGTTCATGGGCGGATCAATGGGTTCCGTCGTTGGTGAACGATTTGTGCAAGGCGTGCAGGCTGCGATCAAACAGCGTGTGCCCTTTATTTGTGTTGCTGCTTCGGGTGGCGCGCGGATGCAAGAGAGTTTGTTTTCTCTGATGCAAATGGCAAAGACGAATGCAATGCTTGTCCAGTTGGCTCAGGCCAAATTGCCCTTCATCAGTGTGCTGACCGATCCGACCATGGGTGGCGTCTCTGCAAGCTTCGCCTTTATGGGTGATGTGGTCATTGGTGAGCCCAAGGCCCTGATTGGTTTCGCAGGCCCGCGAGTGATTGAGCAGACCGTACGTGAAAAACTTCCCGAAGGCTTTCAGCGCTCGGAGTTTTTGCAGCAAAAAGGTGCCATCGATATGGTTCTGGATCGTCGCCAACTGCGCGAAGAGCTCGCGCGCCTGATGGCGATCATGACGAATCAAGCTGCGGACGTTGTCGCTGCTTAACGGAAAAAGCCGTCGTGCAGTAAGCGAACACGGTAGTAAAAAAATAGCCCTGATGACATGTTCATCAGGGCTATTTTGTTTTGTTGCCCGGGACAAAGCCCCGGTACTCAGTTACACGGTTTAGACCCGGGTTTCAACTTGCACGAGTGGCTCGTTTGACACCACGGCAGCAGGCTTGCGCGCACGGCCGAGTTGCACAGGTACGATCACCTGATTTGCCTTAGCTTGCGCCACACGAGCAGGATCGCTCTCAACCCACTGTAGACCTGCCGACTGCACAATTGCGTGCAGAGCAGCAGTATCCAGAGCTGGAGTGATCACGATTGGCTGTGCAGCAACCGGCGCTGGTGCTGCGACTGGAGCAGGCGCGGGTGCTGGTGCAGCAACCGCAACAGGTTCAGCAGCTACAGGCGCGGCAGCAACGGGCTGTACAACAGCAGGTTGAGGTGCAACTTGTTCGGTCACCTGTGGTGCTGCAACCGGTGTGGCAGCGACAGCACTTGCGGGCTCGACATACTGCATCGGTGCGCCGGAAAGCCCTGGCGTGGAGGTGTGTCCAAAGTTACGGTCTTCCTGCTGATTGAGCTGAGGCACCGGTGTGGCATGCGTCTGCAACGGAGCCGGCTCGGCACCCTGTTGCTGTGCGTGTTGGTCCTGCCCATCGTTTTCGAACGTCGAGCCTTCGTCTTGTCCGCGACGGCCACGACGGCTGCGACGACGACGGCGCTTGCGTTCTGGATCGGACTGATCGCCATCCTCATCGTTAAAGCCTGTCGCTGGTCCTTGTTGCAGATTGTTTTGATCGTCTGCTACAGCAGATGGATTCCCAGCCGGACGAGGTCCCTGTTGTGGACGACGCTCGTTTGGCTGGGTGGTGCCTTCAACTTGTTGACCATCAGCAGCCGATTGCTCGTTACGAGTATCCAGGCCTTCGTCGCGACGATTGCGTCCGCCGCGGCGACGGTTACGTCCACCGTTGCGGCCATTGTCATCGCCTGCTTGCTCGTTACCCTCTGCCCGTGGCGCTTGCGCGCTACGGTCATCGTCACGTGGTGGGCGACGATTGTCGTTTTGGCCTGTTGCTTCGTTGTTGCCATTGCGTCCATCGCCGCGTGCTTCGTTACGGTTGTCAGGACGACGTCCGCGACCACCGCGATTGCCGCCGCGACGATCGTTTTGGCCGTTACGGCTGCGCTGCTCGCGTGACTCCGCAGGTTTTGCTTCTTCGGTCTTCTTCTCTGTTGAAGAACCGCCCGATAGCCAGCCAAAGAGACGCTTGAAGAAGCCAGGTGATGCTTCTGAGGCTTCTGCTTTCTTGGCAGGTGTCGACGAAACAGGTGCTGGTTGTGCGGGAGTAATACCTTTAACCAGAGCTTCTGGCTTGGTTTTTACTTCCTGTTCTTTCGGCGCCCAGCTCATGTCGGTCGAGGGTGCGTCGACGAGTTCGAAGCTCGTCTTTACGTCTTCGAGACGAGGGTCGTCATGACGCAAACGCTCGATGTGATGGTGTGGTGTTTCGAGATGACGGTTCGGGATCAGAATCAAGTTGACCTTGAGTCTTGATTCGATCTTGGTGATGTCTGAACGCTTTTCATTCAACAAGAAAGTTGCAACATCGACTGGCACTTGTGCGTGCACAGCCGCCGTGTTTTCTTTCATGGCCTCTTCTTGCAACAAGCGCAGAACTTGCAGTGCGCTGGATTCCGCATCGCGGATCACCCCTGTACCGTTACAGCGTGGGCAAGTGATGTGTGAACCTTCGTTCAGGGCAGGGCGCAGACGCTGACGCGAGAGCTCCATCAAGCCAAAGCGCGAAATCTTGCCCATTTGGACGCGAGCACGGTCGAAGTGCAGTGCGTCGCGCAAACGGTTTTCAACGGCGCGTTGATTCTTGGTGTCTTCCATGTCGATGAAATCGATCACGATCAGGCCACCTAGGTCGCGCAGACGCAATTGGCGAGCGACTTCGTCTGCTGCTTCCTGGTTTGTGCGCAGTGCGGTTTCTTCAATATCGGCACCACGCGTAGCGCGGGCGGAGTTCACGTCAACCGCAACGAGTGCCTCAGTGTGGTCGATAACCACCGAGCCGCCTGAAGGCAGGTCGACTGTACGAGAGTAGGCCGTTTCAATCTGGTGTTCGATCTGGAATCGAGAAAACAGTGGCACGTCATCGCGGTAGCGTTTGACGCGCTGCACGTTGTCCGGCATCACGACGCTCATAAACGCAGTCGCCTGGTCGGCGATGTCGTCTGTATCGATCAGAATTTCGCCAATATCTGGCGAGAAGTAATCGCGGATAGCCCGAATGACGAGGCTGGATTCAAGATAAATCAGAATCGGGGCAGGATTGTCCTTGGCAGCACCGTCGATGGCCGTCCAGAGCTGCATCAAGTAGGACATATCCCACTGGAGTTCTTCTGCGTTGCGACCAATACCGGCTGTGCGCGCAATAATGCTCATGCCTGGCGGGATGGTCAGTTGGTCCATCGCTTCGCGTAGCTCTTGACGCTCTTCGCCCTCAACGCGGCGTGACACGCCACCACCGCGCGGGTTGTTGGGCATAAGAACCAAGTAACGGCCGGCGAGCGAAATGAAGGTGGTCAGGGCAGCGCCCTTGTTGCCACGCTCTTCTTTCTCGACTTGAACGATCAGTTCCTGACCTTCGCGCAACGCATCTTGAATGCGGGCGGTGCGAACATCTACGCCCTCTTTAAAGTAGCTGCGGGCGACTTCCTTGAATGGCAAAAAGCCGTGGCGGTCTTCGCCGTAGTTGACGAAACAGGCTTCGAGGCCGGGTTCGATGCGGGTAATGACACCTTTGTAAATGTTGCCTTTGCGCTGTTCGCGGCCGGCGATTTCGATATCGAGGTCGATGAGTTTTTGTCCATCGACGATCGCAACGCGTAGTTCTTCTTGGTGCGTTGCATTAAACAACATGCGCTTCATGAGAGGTTTCTCCGTTTAAATGGCGCGCCGTAACACGGCGCGCAGCCACGCACTACTGGCTGCGAAACACTGAAGCAAGGAAGCGAGCGCACACCACAGGGGCGCGCGCGAAGAAAGGGTCTTTAGACCAGCACGGTGCGCCCGTAGGCGCGGGGTTCATTCAGCAGAGAGGTCAGAGTCACGGTAGTGGTTGACATAAAAGGATGCTGAGAACATCAGGCGGGTAAGATTCGCACGCCTGGTGCAGGGATTAGGACGGATTCTTGCTCTTTTGATCAGTATCGCGCGCGACGCGAGGGGCACGCACTTGAGCGCGGGCGAAACGTAAAGACGTCGCAACAGCGCGCATAAAGCGCATCCCGGTCTTGTCGGCGACCAGTAGCCCGAAGGAATTAGGAAGGCAAGCGGTACAATGCAGTCCGCAATCCAGACGGAGACGCGAAAATTCGATGCATCTCAACGCTTTAGGACGCAAGAGGGCGTCTTGACCACGCTTTCTTAACCCCTTTAAGGCTTGTGTGATTATAAGCCGCTTTTGGCCATGCGCAAAGAATCCTCAGTTTTGACCCCGACGTCACCCAAAGCGAGCTCGCCACAAGCGCCGGTCGTTCGCATGGTTGAAGTCACCGAAGAGCACGATGGGCAGCGTTTGGACAACTTCCTGATGCGGCTGTGCAAAGGCGTACCCAAGAGCCATATATATAAGGCGGTGCGCGGTGGAGAGGTCAGGGTCAACAAAGGTCGCGTCGCCCCAGATGCTCGGATCCATGCCGGAGACGTCGTTCGGGTCCCACCCATCCGACTGCCAGCGGCAGATCAAAAGCGGGTTGTGCCCGGTGCTGAGTTTCCGATTGTCTTTGAGGATGAGGGGTTGTTGGTTATCGACAAGCCGGCAGGGACGGCTGTGCATGGCGGCAGTGGCGTGTCATTTGGTGTGATCGAAGCATTGCGTGCGGCAAGACCTGAGGCCCGTTTTCTTGAGCTGGCCCACAGGCTCGATCGTGATACCAGTGGTTTGCTAATGATCGCCAAAAAGAGAAATGTATTGTTGTCCCTTCATGAGATGTTTCGTGAAAGCAAAGGAAGCAAGCATTATTTAGCGTTGGTGGAGGGTGATTGGGTCAATGCTCGACAGCACATTCGACTGCCTCTAACTAAATGGACAACGCAAACTGGCGAGCGACGGGTCAAGGTTGAGGCCGAAGGTCAGGTTTCACACACGATTGTCAGTGCGCAAAAGCGCTTCAATGGCTACAGTTTGGTGGATGCCGAATTGCGCACAGGGCGCACCCATCAAATCCGGGTGCATCTCGCCTCAACGGGTTTCCCAATTGTGGGGGACGATAAATACGGGCGCGATGAGACGCGGGCTAAATTCGTCAAGCTAGGATTCAACAGAATGTTTTTACATGCACACCGCTTGGAAATTCCCCATCCTTTGACTCAGGAGCCTCTGGTCCTGGTCGCACCGCTCCCATCGGCCTGTGGAAAAATTCTGCAAAAGTTGGAGCAACAATGAAACCCTATTCGGTCATTGTGTTTGATTGGGACGGCACACTGATGGACTCCACCCACAGTATTGTGTCTGCGATCCAAGGGGCGTGCCGAGACCTTGAGCTTAAGGTGCCAACGGCCGCCGAAGCGGCTTGGGTCATTGGTTTGTCACTCGAGCCAGCGTTGCGACGTGCAGTTCCTGAGCTAACGAAGTCCCTAGAGCCAATGTTTCTTGAGCGCTATCGTTATCACTACCTCTCGCGTGATACCCAGTTGAAGCTGTTTGACGGGGTCCCCGAGATGTTGAGCGAGTTACAAGAGGCTGGAGCGCGCTTGGCTGTTGCCACCGGTAAGAGCCGCGTTGGTTTGAACCGAGCGCTGACTGCGACATCGTTGCACTCAGCTTTTGAAGCAACACGCACAGCGGACGAGACGTTTGGCAAGCCGCACCCTGGGATGCTGCTTGAGCTGATTGATGAGCTGGTCGTTGAACCTCACCGTGTTGTCATGGTGGGAGACACATCACATGATCTGCAGATGGCAGCAAATGCCGGCGTGCATGGAGTCGGCGTGTCTTACGGGGCACACCCGGCTGACGAACTGCGCACTTGCCCGCATCATGCGATCGTCTCGGACGTTGCGACTTTGAAGCAATACTTGCTAGAGCGTATCTAGACGGTTTTCTTTGAACAACCCAATCCGGCGGTCTTGAAGGGTTATTCTGCGTTGGTCCGCGCTGGCTTGTCGATATTGCGGGATAATCGTCATTATCATCACTATGCGTTGTGGTGCACATCAAAGCGCAATCAATCTCTTCGGAGGCCGTTATGTCGAGCTACCGTTTCCCCCGTATCCGTTCTACTGAAATTACCCCAGAAGAAGTTTGGCAGACCCGCCGTCACTGGATGAAGGCTGCCGGCGCCACATTTGCGACCGGTGCGCTAGGTGGTTGGTCTGCACTGGCCAGCGCAGCTGCACTCGCCAAGCTCGATGCGCAACGTTCGTCAAAGTATGTATTGATGGAGCAGGTCACGCCTGAAAAAGACGCGACCACGTACAACAATTTTTTTGAATTCGGCACCGATAAAGCTGATCCCGTGAAGTATGCGCATACGCTTCAGACATCGCCTTGGAAGCTGCGTGTCGAAGGCGAGTGTGCGGCGCCTAAGACGTTTGATTTAGATGATTTACGTAAGCTCGCTCCACTCGAAGAACGTGTCTACCGGATGCGTTGTGTTGAAGGGTGGTCCATGGCGATCCCTTGGGTCGGTTATTCGATGTCTGAGCTGATCAAGCAAGTACAGCCGACTGGCAATGCAAAGTTTGTTGAGTTCATCACCGATGTGCAACCGAAAAATATGCCCGGCGTTCGCACGCGTTCAATCGAGTGGCCTTACCGAGACGGACTCCGCATGGACGAGGCGATGCATCCGCTAACGTTGCTTACGCTCGGAATGTACGGAAAGGTCTTGCCTAATCAAAATGGTGCGCCAGTGCGCATGGTTGTGCCATGGAAGTATGGGTTCAAGTCTGTAAAGTCGATTGTCACGATCCGCCTGCTTGATAAACAGCCTGTTGGAAGTTGGGAGCGGTCCCAGCCTTCAGAGTACGGCTTTTATTCGAATGTGAATCCTGAGGTCAGTCATCCACGCTGGAGTCAGGCGACAGAGCGTCGGATTGGCGAAGACGGTGTGTTTAGCCCTAAGCGTAAGACCTTGATGCTCAATGGCTATGCCAATGAGGTAGGGTCGCTTTATACAGGCCTGGACTTGCGTAAAAACTATTGAGCGCAAGCTTGAAGACCTTCAGCTCGCGCGAGATTGATCGCTGCAAGCCCTTACTGTTTCTTCTGGGCTTGTATCCTTTGCTGCGTTGGGTGTGGCTTGGGCTGGATAATGCACTGACGGCCAATCCTACTGAGTTTCTGACGCGCTCCTCAGGGACGTGGACCTTGGTGTGTTTGTTGTTCACGCTTGCGGTGACGCCGATTCGACAGTGGTTTAAACAACCCGCATTGGTGCGTCTGCGCCGAATGTGCGGATTGTTTACATTTTTTTATGCTGTGCTGCATGCGCTGACCTGGGCCTGGTGGGATCAGGGCTTTGGGTGGGCAAGCATGCTCACCGATGTCTGGAAACGACCGTTCATTTTGGTGGGCGTTGCTGCATTTCTAACTATGAGCCTGCTGGCCTTGACATCCACACACGGATGGATGCGTCGCTTGGGTGGTCACTGGCAGCGCTTACATCGCGCGATTTATTTAATCGGTGTGTTGGCGATCTTGCACTACTGGTGGCACAAGGCTGGCAAAAACGATTTGCAGACGGTCATGATTTACGCTGCCGTGCTTGCCGTATTGCTGTTGTGGCGAGTGGTGCGTTGGCGCATGCAGCGATCGCGCGCTCTCTTAAAGCCCTGATCCAGAAGTCGGTAGCGCTTGTAACCTTGCTGCTGTTTGTGCATCAGGCTTACCTGTAACTAATTCTGGTCGGTAATGCGCCTGAAAGGCTGAGATGACCGCGAGTGTTTTTTGATCAAAGTAGCCGCTCTCGGGAACGGCGTAGCCTACACGTTTGAGTTGGCGTTGAAACCAGCCGGCGTCGGGATGCCCATTACGTATATATTCGGCTTGGTATTTTGCAGCGAGCTTTTCATCAAACCAGCGGCCTACACCCATTTGCGCAAGCTTTTTCCAAGGGAATGACGGACCTGGGTCCACTTTTCTACCAGGCGCAACATCGCTGTGCCCCACAATATTTTCTGGCAGGATGCCATGGCGCTGCGCGATGTCGCGAGTGAGTTTTGCCACGACTTCGATCTGCGCATCAGGGTAGGGGTGTCCGTTTTCACCCTTTGCGTTTGGCTGCCATCCAGGATGGACAATCTCGATCCCGATGGATCGTTGATTAATGAAGGTGCGTCCGTACCAGCTGCTTTCCCCTGCGTGCCATGCATTGCGATCTTCATTGACGAGGCGATACACAACGGGTTTTGGGTCGTCTGACACAACATAATGTGCGCTGACATCCCGGTTTGTGAGGGTCATCAGTGCACTGGGTTTTGTTGAGGCCGTGTAGTGCAGCACGATGATATCGACACGGCTGTTTTGGCCGCGAGATTTCATCGTTTCGTCTATGTTGTAAGAACCGCCTGATTGCTGGGAAGCACAGCCCGCCAAGAAGCTGAGCCAGACAATCAAGAGAGCGCGCATTGCAGCGCGGTGTATCGAAACAGCAGTCATGCGGCGGCCTGAAACAGAAAGAGTGTAGGAAATTTATCGAGCTGGGGCACAGGTTGGTTTTTCCACTGCGCCACAGTCAAGGTGCGGACCCACTCGTCCCGAGTCGTGAGTGCGCGCGCAATACACAGACGTGTGTTGCCTTTTAATTGCTCAATGAGACTAGCGAACATCGCTTGATTACGATAGGGCGTTTCAATCAACATTTGTGTTTGCCGCTGTTTGGATGAGTTGAGTTCCCATGCTTTGAGTTGCTTGACGCGTTCCCCAGCATCCACGGGGGCGTAACCATGAAAAGCAAAGCGTTGTCCGTCGAGTCCGCTGGCCATGAGTCCGAGCAAAATGGACGACGGACCCACCCAGGGCTTGACGGCAACACCCCACTGATGCGCAATAGCCACGGCCCGTGCGCCTGGATCTGCGACGGCAGGGCATCCGGCTTCTGAAACTAAACCGATTGAGACACCGTTGCGAAGCGGAGCGAGCCAGGTCTGCAGCGTTGCATCGTCAATACGCGGGTTGAGTTCGTGGATTGTGATCTCTTGTAAAGGTTGTGTGAGCGGTGTGAGCTTTAAAAAGGCGCGCGCTGTCTTTGCGTTCTCTGCAATATACGTACTGAGCTGGCCGGCTACTGTCTGTGCTTCGGATGGCAGCCATTCTGTGATCGGTGCGTCGCCCAGACCGACGGGGATCAGGTGTAGTACCGCAGAGGACGCGTTGATCGGTGAGTTGTGGTCAGCAGGCATGCGTGTTTATACCTTGGCGTGTTCGAGTGGGTCGAGTCCGACCTCACAAAGCATGTGTGTCAGTGCAATTAAGGGCAGTCCAATAATGGCCGTCGGGTCACTACTGTCCATACGCGCCATCAATGCAATGCCGAGACATTCCGCTTTTGCGCTGCCTGCGGTATCGCTTGGTTGATCAATCTTTACATAGCGCTGGATTGCTGATGGGCTAAGTGTGCGGAACACGCAGGTTGTTGGTACATCCATGCTTTTGCAGTAGCTGTCACCGCGCACGACGGTCAGTGCGCTGTGAAATACGACGGTTTGCCCTGAAAGTCGGGCGAGTTGCTGTTCAGCGGCAGAGAGGCTGCCAGGTTTGCCAATAATCTGGCCTGCGAGTGATGCAGCCTGATCGGCTCCAATAACAATGGCTTCAGGGTGTTGGTGCGCCACGGTCCGGGCCTTGAGAATGGACAAGCGTAAGGCGAGCGCCGCAACGGATTCACCTTGTTTAGGCGACTCGTCCACATCCGGCGAAATACAGGAAAAAGGAATTTTTAGCCTAGAGAGTAATTCCCGCCGATAAATCGAGCTCGAAGCGAGGATAAGAGGTTGGGTCACAGTCTGTTTTGGTGAAGTTGGAAATTGACGATCTAGGCACAAACACGCTATTATCTCTTGCTTTGCTGCTTTTTTGCTGCGGGGCTTTCATGTCTGTTGATCCGGTGTTCCGGCTGTCAGTGCCACCGGTTGTTGATGCGTTTGATTTTGCGCGTCGTGGGCAGGTTGTAGAAGGTGCGTTTAGTATTCACCGCTTGCAGCGCTTGCTTGAAGGTTTGGCAGAGCAGCCGTTAGGCGAAGTGACCGAGCTATCGGCGGCACCTGTTGTTCCTGGCGTGGTGCGTTATGTCATCCAGGGTCGACGAACCAAGGACGACAAATCGCAGTTAGTCGTGCAGGTTCAGGCAAATTTAGTACTGGAGTGTCAGCGTTGTTTAGGTCCGCTGATCCTTCCAATAGATCGCACAACTGTATTTGAACTGGTGCGGCGCGAGTCAGATCTCTCGGACGATGAGGCCGATGAAGACGATTTCGATGCCCCGGAGCAGATCGTTGGTTCGCCCAAGTTTGACTTGGCTGAATTGTTAGAGGATGAATTGATTTTAGAAGTGCCCTATGTGCCGCGTCATGTGCAGTGCCCAGAAACGTCAGATTTAGACGCGCAGGCAGATGAAGTTGCGAGTAGGGAAGAGCCCCCATCGCCCTTTGCGGTGTTGGGTCAGCTTAAAAAAGGTAAGTAGTTGTTATTAAGATGGTTGGCGTACAATTCGTCGATCCACAGGAGTTGTCATGGCTGTTCAGCAAAACAAAAAATCCCCGTCAAAGCGCGGTATGCACCGTGCGCACGACTTTATCGTCAATCCGTCAACGGCTGTAGAGCCCACCACGGGTGAGCAACATCTGCGCCACCACATCAGCCCAACGGGCTTCTATCGTGGCCGCAAAGTTCTCAAGACTAAGACTGACGAATAATCGCGGTTGACGGGCTTATCTCGTCTAAGCGCGCTGCGTCGCACTGACACGTGGCTTCCGTAATTCGCATCGCGATCGATTGCATGGGCGGTGACGCGGGTATCCCCGTCACAGTACCCGCCGCGTTCGATTTCGCGCAACGTTTTCCAGACACACAATTGCTGCTCGTGGGCTTGCCCCACGAACTCGCACTTGCTGTGGACGCCGCAAAAAAAGATTTCCCTAACCTCGCCGCAGCGAGGTTTCCCATTATCGGCGCCTCTGAAGTCGTCGCGATGGATGACCCAGTTGAAGTCGCACTGCGTCGAAAAAAAGACTCATCCATGCGGGTGGCCGCTCAAACCGTCAAGGACGGTCTGGCAGATGCTTGCGTGTCTGCCGGCAACACGGGCGCCTGGATGGCGATCTCGCGCTATGTGCTCAAGACGCTTGACGGTATTGATCGACCGGCGATTGCAACTGCTTTGCCAAACCAGAAAGGTGGTGCCACGACCATGTTGGACCTCGGCGCCAACGTGGATTGCACGGCCGAACACCTGTTTCAGTTTGCCTTGATGGGCGCTGCACTCGCGCAAGTGGGTAATGATGGGCGCTCGCCCTCAGTGGGTTTGCTCAACATCGGCGAAGAACTTATCAAGGGAAACGAGGTCGTTAAGCAAGCGGCCGACTTATTGCGGCAAAGCACGTTGAACTTCTACGGCAACGTTGAAGGCGACGATATTTACAAAGGTACAGTTGACGTCGTTGTGTGTGACGGTTTTGTGGGCAACGTAACCCTTAAGGCCTCTGAAGGTCTGGCGCGCATGATGTCCGTCATCGTTCGCGAAGAATTCAATCGCTCTTGGTTCACCAAGCTCATTGGCTTGATCGCCATGCCTGTGCTAAACCGTTTTCGCAAGCGCGTAGATAACCGACAGTACAACGGTGCAACCTTGCTCGGCTTACGTGGAGTTGTGATTAAAAGTCACGGCTCGGCCGATCAGGTTGCTTTCGGTTTTGCGCTAGAGCGCGCGCGTCAAGCCGTGGAGAGCGGTTTGCTTGCTCGCACGACTGATGCCATCAACAAATTAACCAAGAATCAGGCCGTGAGCGGCCCACATTCTTCCGGAGATTCCGTATGACGCAGGCCTTGCCGTACGCGCGCCTGGTTGGTTCTGGCAGTTTCCTGCCCCCAAGGCTGGTGAGCAATGATGCACTTGCAGCTGATCTGGCAACGCGTCAGATTGAAACCTCGAATGACTGGATCGTTGAGCGCACGGGTATCCGCCAGCGTTATCTTGCCGATCCTGGCGTCACCACGAGTGCGCTTGCTACCGAGGCTGCGCGTCGCGCCTTAGCTGATGCAGGCGTTGAGGCAAGTGAGCTTGATTTAATTATTGTTGCGACCTCCACGCCGGATTTTGTGTTTCCGAGCACCGCATGTTTGGTGCAGGCTAATCTTGGTAATAAAGGTGCGGCGGCCTTCGATGTGCAAGCCGTGTGCAGTGGGTTTGTTTATGGACTAACCACCGCTGACAGTTTTATTCGTGCCGGACGTGCCAAGTGTGCTCTGGTCATCGGTGCCGAAGTTTTCTCCAGCATTCTTGACTGGAACGATCGCTCGACGTGTGTACTGTTTGGTGATGGCGCTGGAGCCGTTGTCCTGAAGGCGAGCGATTCGCCCGGGATCATCGAGGCGGAGTTGCATGCCGATGGTAGCCAGATGAATATTCTCTGCGCTGCAGGTAATGTTGCTTTTGGGCAAGTGACGGGCGATCCGTTTTTACGTATGGATGGTCAGGCAGTTTTCAAGCAAGCGGTCACGGTGCTTGATCGCTCAGCGCGCAGCGTGGTTGAGAAAGCAGGCATGCAGTTATCGGACATCGACTGGTTGATTCCGCATCAGGCTAATTTGCGGATCTTGACGTTTCTCGCGCGTAAACTAGATATTCCAACCGAAAAAGTTGTGGTGACTGTCGATCAGCACGCTAATACTTCGGCGGCCAGCATCCCACTTGCGTTGGATGTGGCAAGACGTGACGGACGGATCAAGCCAGGTCAGCTTGCTTTGCTACAAGGAGTAGGCGGCGGCTTTACATGGGGTTCGGTGCTGCTGCGTCTCTAAAACGTGTCGTGTTATTGCCGATAAACAAATTATTTACGCTCTCAAAACATTATGAAATTCGCATTCGTTTTTCCAGGACAAGGTTCGCAGACAGTTGGCATGATGGACGCATGGTCCAGCCACCCCGCAGCGATGGAAGTGATTAAGCAGGCCTCCGATGCACTAGGCGAAGATCTTGGTGCGTTGATGGCACAAGGTCCGGCGGAACAACTGAGCCTGACCACGAACACACAGCCTGCAATGTTGACGGCCGGTGTGGCGATGTACGAGGCTTGGCGCGCGGCGGGTGGCCCACAGGCTGCCATGATGGCGGGTCATAGTTTAGGTGAGTACGCAGCGCTTACAGCCGCTGGTGCGTTGGCACTGGCCGATGCGGTGCGTATCGTTCGTATCCGTGCAGATGCCATGCAAGCTGCCGTGCCGGTCGGCACGGGCGCGATGGCTGCGGTGTTGGGTTTAGATGACGACGGTGTGCGTGCTGCATGCGCGGCTGCAGCGCAAGGTGAGATCGTTGAGGCGGTGAACTTCAACGCACCATCGCAGGTTGTGATCGCCGGCCATGCATCTGCTGTTCAGCGTGCGATTGATGCTGCCAAAGCGGCGGGTGCGAAGCGTGCCATGATCTTGCCAGTTTCTGCGCCGTTTCACTCCAGTTTGCTCAAGCCGGCAGCGGACGTCTTACAAGGGGCCCTGGCGAAAGTTGCTGTGTCAACGCCTGCGGTACCGGTTATTAATAACGTCGACGTTAAAATCGAACAAGACCCCGCTGCAATACGTGATGCGTTGGTGCGTCAGGCTTGGCACGCCGTGCGCTGGGTAGAAATCGTTCAAGCGATGAAGTCCCAAGGCATTACCCATATCGTAGAGTGCGGTCCCGGCAAAGTACTGACGGGAATGGTCAAGCGCATTGAGCCCGATATTGTTGCGTTGTCGGTGACGGACCCTGAGTCAATGCAGGCTGCGCTCGAGGCGTTGGCCTCAGCTGGTTAAATTTGGAGCACACCATGGATCTCAAAGATAAAGTTGCGTTAGTTACGGGTGCGTCGCGCGGAATTGGCAAAGCGATTGCGCTTGAGTTGGCTGCGCGTGGTGCGACGGTTGTGGGTACGGCAACCACCGAAGCCGGCGCCCAGGGGGTCACTGAAATGTTGGCGCCGCACGGTGGTCGTGGCGTTGTATTGAATGTGACTGATGTCCCCGCCTGCGATGCCTTGGTTGATTCTTTGAGCAAAGAAGCGGGTGGCTTACATATTTTGGTGAATAACGCTGGTATCACCCGCGATAATCTGGCGATGCGTATGAAAGACGAGGATTGGGATGCTGTGCTGCAGACAAACCTCAGTGCTGTATTCCGACTATCCCGCGCAGTCATGCGTGGCATGATGAAGGCCCGGTGGGGACGCATCATTAACATTACATCAGTGGTTGGTTCTAGTGGTAATCCCGGTCAAGCCAACTATGCCGCTGCTAAGGCTGGTGTGGCGGGCATGAGCCGCGCCCTGGCCCGCGAGCTGGGTAGCCGGGGCGTCACGGTTAATTGTGTCGCGCCTGGCTTCATTGAAACCGACATGACCAGCGCCCTGGACGAGGCACAAACCTCGGCACTTTTGGGGCAAATTCCCCTTGGTAGACTTGGCTCGGCGGCGGATATTGCCCATGCTGTCGCATTCTTAGCCTCGCCTAATGCGAGTTACATCACAGGTACGACGCTGCACGTGAATGGCGGCATGTACATGTAATAGGTTTTTTTTCTCCCGGTTAGCTATAATTCGCCGGACTTTTCCCCTTTGGAGATCTGCATGGAAAGCATCGAACAGCGCGTCAAAAAGATCGTCGCTGAACAACTTGGCGTAAACGAAGCCGAGATTAAGAACGCATCGTCTTTTCTGGACGATCTCGGTGCCGATTCGCTCGACATGGTTGAGTTGGTGATGGCACTCGAAGACGAGTTCGAAACTGAGATTCCAGATGAAGAAGCTGAAAAGATCACGACCGTTCAACAGGCCGTGGACTACATCACTTCGAATTCTAAATAAATTCAGATGATGCGCACATGCGGCTTTGCTGTGTGTGTGCAGGACACCCACGTTGGGTGTTGCGTGTTTCGGCGGTGAGGGCGATCGACAGCAGATACTTGGACGCAAGTCACGGTGTCGTTTAGCTGCGTGAGCACTAGCCGCCATTATCATATTTGAGGAGTGGTGCGTGAAGCGACGCGTCGTCATTACAGGTCTAGGCATCGTAAGCCCAGTGGGTAACGACATTCCAACGGCCTGGGACAATATCGTTAACGGTCGGTCCGGAATCGGACGAATCACGCGCTTTGATCCGAGCGCTTTCAACGCGCACATTGCTGGCGAGGTGAAGGGGTTCGATGTGACCCAGATCCTTCCTGCCAAAGAAGCCCGCACGATGGATACCTTTATCCATTACGGGATCGCTGCTGGTTTGCAAGCATGGAAGGACTCAGGTCTGGAAGTGACCGAAGCAAATGCGGAGCGTGTTGGTGTCATTGTGGGCTCTGGGATTGGTGGTTTGCAGCGTATCGAAGAGACCCAGACTGAGTACCTCGAACGCGGTCCACGCCGTATCTCTCCTTTTTTCGTTCCTGCGTCTTTGATCAACTTGATCTCAGGGCAGTTATCAATCATGTTGGGCTTCAAAGGCCCATCGTATGCTGTGGTGTCAGCATGCACTACAGGCTTGCACTCTATTGGCGATGCGGCACGGATGATCGAGTATGGCGACGCCGATGTCATGATGGCGGGCGGTGCAGAATCAACGGTTTCTCCTCTGGGTATCGGTGGCTTTGCGGCGATGCGTGCGTTATCGCAGCGCAATGATGACCCGACCACTGCTTCACGTCCCTGGGATCGTGACCGTGATGGCTTCGTCTTGGGCGAAGGCGCTGGTGTACTGATCCTCGAAGAGTACGAGCACGCAAAAAAGCGTGGCGCACGTATTTATGGTGAGTTCGCCGGCTATGGCATGAGCTCCGATGCGCACCACATTACGGCTCCCGATCGTGACGGTCCACGTCGCGGGATCATTAACGCATTGCGTAATGGTGGCATTAATGCCGATCAGGTTCAGTATGTAAATGCGCACGGTACCTCGACGCCACTTGGTGACAAAAACGAAACCGAAGCGCTCAAGTTAGCGTTTGGTGATCACGCCAAGAAACTTGTTGTGAATTCGACTAAGTCAATGACAGGCCATTTGTTGGGTGCTGCAGGCGGAATTGAAGCCGTGTTCGCCACGCTAGCTGTACATCATCAAATTTCCCCGCCGACCATCAACATCTTTAATCAAGATCCTGAATGCGATCTGGATTACTGCGCCAACGTAGCGCGTGAGCTCAAAATAGATGTTGCTCTCTCGAACTCGTTCGGTTTTGGTGGTACGAACGGCTCAATGGCGGTTCGCCGCATTTGATCCATCCTGGACAACGTTCCCTCACGGTTTCGGTGTTCAGGCCCACCTGGGTCAGTGTTCTTGAGAACGTACTCGTGTGTTTGGCGAGCTTGGCAGTTGTGCTTACATGCGTTTGGCTCAAGTTTCCAGGTGTCGTCACTTTCTTCCTGAGTGCAGTGCCGTCAATCATTTACGGCGTGGAGCGACGCGGTCGTCTTGAGCGACTCCCCGGCCTCACTTTGGTAGCTTCTGAGCAACCAACGTGGTTATTGGGCACTTTTTCTCAAGAGCTGGGTCTATCTCAGGCCAGGCAAGTGTGCGTGGTGCGTCGCCACAGACATCTTTTTGGTTTAACACTGGGTTTGAAATTGCAAGATCGCCCCCATAACTCTTCCAAGGTCGTCAACTTGACGCTCTGGCGTCGGGCTGTTTCGGATGAAACGCTTCGGCGAGTATCTGCGCTGGCTGCTTCGTCGATCGAGCAGTCCCGCCAGCCCTTTGAGAGGAAAACAGCTTGACTGAACGCGACGTAGACGCCGAGTTAGTGGCGCGAGTCCAGCGCGGAGACAAGCAGGCCTTCGATCTGCTGGTTCTCAAATATCAACGCAAAATCATGCGCTTACTGTCGCGCATGATTCGCGACCCTGCTGAAATCGAGGATGTTGCTCAGGAATCCTTTATTAAAGCGTATCGTGCTTTGCCGCAATTTAGAGGCGACAGTGCTTTTTACACCTGGCTTTATCGCATCGCCATCAACACTGCGCGCAACTGGTTGGCTCAAAATAACCGCAGACCGAGTACGCCTTCTTCATATGAAAGTGAAGAAGGTGAAACTTTTGACGAAACTGACAACCTAACCGATAGCAGCAACCCTGAATCCGAAATGGCGAGCCGGCAAATTGCCGAAACCGTCAATAAGGCGATGAACGATTTACCCGAAGAGCTGCGCAACGCAATTGTGATGCGCGAGATTGATGGCATGAGCTACGAAGATATCGCACAGAGTATGAACTGTCCTATCGGGACGGTACGGTCACGGATTTTTCGTGCGCGCGAGGCCATCGCAACCCGATTACGACCTTTGCTGGGTGACACCGGCGATCGTCGCTGGTAAGGAGTCCTGAAAATGAGCCAACCTCCACATTCTGACGTGTCACGCGCCAATCCGCAGGAGCTGTCAGTCACCATATCCGCGTGGATGGATGGTGATGATGCAGCGGCCATGCCAGAGGCTGTGATGTCTGAACAGGGGCGACAAACGTGGCAGGTCTATCACCTGATTGGCGACACGCTGCGGACACCTGAATTAGCAATCTCCACCACCTCGGATTTACGCGGGCGTATCGCGCAGGCACTAGTCTCAGAGCCCGCGATCATTGCTGCGCCACGTCCTGCCCAAGTAGATGCAACACAAAAACGTACGGGAAAAATCTGGCGCACGATCGTATGGCCAAGCGTAGCGATGGCTGCTGCTGTTGCGTCTGTCGTTTGGGTTGCAAGGCCTTTTCTGTTGCCGGATTCAGGCGTATCTAGTGCGCAGATTGCTGGCGCAGTCGCACCCAAGAGTGCTGTGGCCTCTAACGTAGATGCCCCCGCCGTGCGTGATTATGTCAGCGCACACCGTCAGCTCTCTGGTCCGGCCAACGTGCGACAAGCTTCGTTTGGCGCATCGCGTTGATGGGTGCATGCATGCGTTTGAATCGTGCACAAGCACTGAAACGGGTTGGCGCGTTGCTTGCTGTTGGCCTGAGTCTTTACGTCGGTGGAGTACAGGCGCAAAGTGGTGCAGCGGTGCTGAGACAGATTCAAGAGGCTGCGCGACAACTGAATTATGTTGGCGTTTATGCGTATCAGCAAGGCGATTACATCGAGTCCTCGCGTATCACGCACCAGTTTGATGGAAAGCACGAACGAGAGCGTGTCGAGGTGCTCGACGGTGCGCCGCGCGAGTATTTACGCACGGATGACGAAGTGCAATGTTTGATTCCAGAACAAAAGACCGTGCTGCGCGAACGCCAACGTGGGGATCGTTTCCCAGGGTTGTTGCGTATTGATCCGAAGTCGATTGAAAACAATTACAGCGTGTCAGTGGCTACCTCTCCGTTGCGTGTGGCCGGGCGGCAGTGTCAGCCCATTGAAGTCGTACCGCGCGATACGCACCGCTATGGCTATCGGTTATGTGCAGATACAGAATCAAATTTGTTGCTCAAGGCTCAAATGGTGGATGAGCGCGGAACGGTTATCGAGCAAATCGCATTTACGCAAGTGGCCATAGGAGCAGAAATCTCAGACGCCATGCTCGTGCCTGCGTGGCCAACTAAAGATTGGCAGACGATCCACACGCAACATCAAAAAGTTGATTTGGCAGCACTGGGTTGGCGCGTGACTGCACCACCAGGATACGTCTCCACATCAGAAGTGACACGTGAATTTGCGGATCGCAAGCGCGTGCATCAACTGGTTTTATCTGATGGGCTCGCAACTATTTCAATTTTTATTGAACCTTATTTATCTGAGCGGTCTGAGTATGTACCACAGGGTGCTGCACAGAGCGGTTCGGTCAACATCTATGGGGTACGCATTGCAAATTACTGGTTAACTGTTCTGGGTGAAGTGCCGGCCTCTACTCTTGAACAATTGGCGCAGTCCATTCAGTACATATCGGTCGCGAGCCCTCGTTAGGCGCTTACGACATAAACGTTTTATGCGGAGTTCATACATTATGCAAACTCAGTATCCTTCTTCTCTGTACCAATCAGCTGGGCGTATGCGCCAAGTCGCATTGACGCTTATGCTGGCTGTCGTTATTGCTGTTGGTGCAGGCGTTCAAATGCCCGTGCAGGCACGCACATCCTCTTTACCTGACTTCACAACAATTGTTGAAAAATCTGAAGCTGCTGTAGTGAACATTCGCACGACGGCAAAAGTCTCTGGCGGGCGCCAAGGGGGCGGTCAGGGACAAGATCCTTATGAGTTGTTTCGCCACTTCTTTGGACCAGACTTTCAGCCGCCAGGTGGTGCGAAACCGCCTCAGCAAGGCCCACGCGGACGTCGCGCTGAGCCAGAAGAGCGCAGCGTACCGCGCGGTGTTGGTTCGGGCTTCTTCATCTCGGCTGATGGTTATTTGCTGACAAATCACCATGTGGTTGCCGATGCGACAGATATCTTCGTGACGTTGACTGATGGTCGCGAGTTCAAAGCCAAAGTAATTGGTAGTGATCAGCGCACGGACGTTGCCTTACTCAAGATTGAAGCTAAAGGCATGGTGTCGTTACCGATCGGTAACACCAAGAGCCTGAAGAAAGGTCAGTGGGTGATGGCAATTGGTTCACCGTTCGGTTTAGAGTCGACCGTGACCTCCGGAATCATTAGTGCTTTGGGTCGTGAAACAGGTGACTATCTGCCCTTTATTCAAACAGACGTCGCGGTCAACCCAGGTAACTCAGGTGGTCCATTACTGAACTTGGATGGAGAGGTGGTTGGAATCAATGCCCAGATTATTTCTCGTAGCGGTGGTTTCATGGGCATCTCCCTGGCGATTCCGATTGATGAAGCAATGCGCGTTGCTGATCAGTTGCGTGCCAGCGGCAAGGTGACACGCGGTCGTATCGGTGTGCAGATTGGCGAAGTCAGTAAAGAAGTTGCACAAGCAATCGGCTTGCCCAAAGCAGAGGGTGCGTTGGTGAGCGGTGTGGAGCCTGATGCGCCTGCCGATAAAGCGGGTGTGCAGCCTGGTGATGTGATCTTGAAATTTGACGGTAAGCCCATCACACGCTGGTCAGATTTGCCACGCTTAGTGGGTAGTACCAAGCCCGGTGCCTCAGCGCCTCTGGAAGTATGGCGTAAGGGTAAGTTGGTCAACCTGAAAGTCAGCGTTGCAGAAATAAAGGCTGAAAAGACTGCCGAAGCGCCTGCAGCGCCCAAAGCGGTTGAAACCCAGAAGGTGGTCTTGGGCATGACAGTTGTGCCTGTGGCGGCTGATGTTCAGAAAAAACTGCGCATCAAGGGCGGGGTGCAAGTGACCACCGTTGGGGCACCAGCCTCGACGGCCGGGATTGCTGAGGGCGACATTATTTTGGCTGCCAACGACACGGATATCACAAGCCCCGAGCAGTTCGCCAAAGTGATTGATGGATTGGACGCTTCCCGCCCGGTTGGTCTGATGGTTCGTAGCGGCGATCAAACCCGTTGGGTCGCTGTTACCACTGCTAAATAGGCCAAGAAGGGCTAGAATAGCGGTTTGCCGCAAAAGGGGCGCAGAGCGCCCCTTTTGCTTGCTAGCTTACTTTTCAGGTGTTATGCAGCATATTCGCAATTTCTCCATCATTGCCCATATCGACCACGGCAAATCCACGCTCGCAGATCGATTGATTCAGCGCTGCGGCGGCTTGGCAGACCGTGAGATGTCGGCGCAAGTCCTTGATTCGATGGATATCGAGCGCGAACGAGGCATCACCATCAAAGCCCAGACGGCTGCGCTGCATTACAAGGCTGCGGATGGTAATGTTTACAACCTCAATCTGATCGATACACCCGGACACGTTGACTTCTCGTATGAGGTCAGCCGATCGCTGTCCGCTTGCGAAGGGGCATTGCTTGTCGTGGATGCTTCCCAAGGGGTTGAGGCACAGACTGTCGCAAACTGCTACACCGCGATTGAGCTTGGTGTTGAGGTAGTGCCTGTTTTGAATAAGATGGATTTGCCCCAGGCAGATCCAGAAAGCGCGCGTGCTGAAGTAGAAGAAGTGATTGGCATTGATGCATCGAATGCGATTTTGGCCAGCGCAAAGACGGGAATGGGGATCGATGAAATCCTCGAGGCCGTTGTGGCGCGCATTCCAGCTCCTAAAGGTGACCCTAAGGCAGCGTTACAGGCCTTGATTATCGACTCATGGTTTGATAATTACGTGGGTGTTGTCATGCTTGTGCGAATCGTTAATGGCGTGCTCACACCTAAAGACAAAATTTCATTCATGGCGACGGGCGCCGTGCACTTGTGTGAACAAGTCGGTGTGTTTACGCCGAAGTCTGAAGCCCGTAAGTTTTTATCTGCGGGCGAAGTCGGTTTTGTGATTGCCGGTATCAAAGACTTGGCGGACGCAAAAGTAGGCGACACCATCACTACGTTCGCAAAGCCTGCCACGGAGCCTCTGCCAGGCTTTAAAGAGGTCAAGCCTCAGGTGTTCGCTGGTCTCTATCCTGTTGAGAGTAGTGAATACGATCAATTGCGTGACTCGCTCGAAAAGCTCAAGCTCAACGACGCGGCCCTGATGTATGAGCCTGAAGTATCGCAGGCCCTTGGCTTCGGTTTCCGGTGCGGTTTTCTGGGCTTATTGCATATGGAAATTGTGCAAGAGCGTCTTGAACGTGAATTCGACATGGACATCATCACCACCGCACCCTCGGTGGTTTATGAGGTTGAGCTACGTGACAATAGCGTCATTCAGATTGAAAGCCCGTCCCGCATGCCAGAAGTGGGTAAGTACCTTGAGGTACGCGAGCCCATTGTCAACGTCACACTCTTTATGCCCCAGGAGTACGTGGGCACCGTGATGACGCTTTGTAATAGCAAGCGCGGTGTGCAACTAGACATGACCTATCACGGCCGTCAGGTGCATCTGCATTATGAAATTCCACTTGCAGAAATCGTGCTCGACTTCTTTGACAAGCTGAAGTCCGTGTCGCGCGGCTATGCCTCGATGGATTACGAGTTTAAAGAGTACCGTGCTGCGGATGTTGTGAAGGTAGACCTGTTGATTAACAGTGATAAGGTCGATGCGCTGTCAACGATCTGTCATCGCGCCAATGCACGTTATCGTGCGCGTGATGTCGTGTCGCGGATGCGCGAGCTGATTCCGCGTCAGATGTACGACGTGGCGATCCAGGCTGCGATTGGTGCTGAAATCATTGCCCGTGAAAACGTCAAGGCGCTGCGTAAGAACGTGCTGGCGAAGTGTTACGGCGGTGCCATCAGCCGCAAGAAAAAGCTTCTTGAAAAGCAGAAGGCCGGTAAAAAACGCATGAAGCAGGTTGGTAGCGTTGAGATTCCTCAGGAAGCATTCTTGGCAATCCTGCAGGTCGAAGACAAATAAAGCGTTCGCAAAGGTCGAAACTATGAGCTGGAACTTTGCCCTGATTCTTTTTGTGTTGCTTGTGGTGACTGGTATCGTCTGGTCGCTTGATCGCTTTTCTTTGCGCCACAAGCGAGCTGCGCGTGTCATGCAGGCAATTGAGCTTGCGCGCCCGAGCTGGGCTAGTCTGCCTGATCATGAAAAATTAGCACGCCAGGAGCAAATTCAGGCCGAGTTCGGCAAGATGCCTTGGTGGGTTGAGTATGGCGTTAGCTTTTTCCCCGTCATCTTGTTTGTGTTTGTGTTGCGCTCATTTATCGTTGAGCCCTTTCGTATCCCCTCTGGATCCATGCTGCCTACGTTGCAGTCAGGTGATTTGATTTTGGTAAATAAATTTACCTACGGTCTGCGATTGCCGGTGATCGACACCAAAGTGATTCCAATTGGCCAGCCGCAGCGCGGTGACGTGATGGTGTTTCGTTATCCTGTCGATCCGTCGGTTGATTACATCAAGCGCGTCGTTGGTCTACCAGGTGATCAGGTCGCCTATCTGGATAAAAAGCTCTATATCAACGGCAAAGAAGTCCCGCGTAAAGCTGATGGACAATATTTTGAGCCAGATCGTGTGGCATATACCGCACAGTTCATTGAAACCTTAGGTGACAAGCCCCACAAGATACTGTTAGATGAGCGACGTTCACAGGATATAGGCCCAATTTCGAGCTTTCCATATCGTGAAAAATGCGAATACCTGCGTAATGGTATGCGTTGCACCGTACCCGACGGTGTTTACTTTATGATGGGAGACAACCGCGATAATAGTCTTGACAGTCGTTTCTGGGGATTTGTCCCCGAAGCGAATATCGTCGGTAAAGCTTTCTTTATTTGGATGAACTTCGGCAGCCTGGGTCGCATTGGTCCGTTCCACTAAGTTCGTTCAGCTCGATTCACTCGCTTCATGTTATTTGCTTCATGCCCTTGGCCGCTCTCGAAACCTCGCTTGGATATAAGTTCGTCAAACCTGCTCTGCTTGAGCAGGCGCTGACGCACCGTAGCCATGGGGCACGCCATAACGAGCGCTTAGAGTTTCTTGGTGACTCAGTGCTCAACGTAGCGGTGGCAGCCTTGCTGTTCAATCACTATGGCACGCTTGATGAAGGCGACCTGTCGCGTGTGCGTGCTAACCTCGTTAAGCAATCCTCGCTTGCCGACATTGCTCAAAAGTTAGATCTCTCGAAGTTTTTGCGGCTGGGCGAAGGCGAGCTCAAGAGCGGTGGTTTCCGTCGCCCATCTATTTTGGCTGACACGTTTGAAGCAGTGCTGGCTGCGGTCTACCTGGATGGTGGGTTCCTCGCGGCGCAGCAACTGGTCGAGCGTCTGTATAAGCCGATCCTTGCGAGTGTCGATCCGTTGACCTTGGGGAAGGATGCCAAAACCTTGTTGCAAGAGTTTTTGCAAAGCCGCAAGCTCGCCTTGCCGATTTATAACGTGGTTGCCACACATGGCGCTGCGCATAGCCAGCAGTTCGAAGTTGAGTGTTTGATACCGTCTTTGGATATCAAGGTTGTTGCCGCGGGATCGAGTCGTCGTGCGGCTGAACAATCGGGTGCCAAACTGGCCTTGATTAGTGCAGAGGCTGCAAGTCCTGCACCAGTTAAAAAGCGTTCAACCCGGGCGCGCAAAACGGCACAATTAACGCTGCCGGTTGCGGTCGCTCAGGAGCTTAAATGACCGAAACAGCACACCGCTGTGGTTTTATCGCCGTTGTAGGTCGTCCAAATGTGGGTAAGTCCACACTGACCAACGCTTTAATCGGCACCAAGATTTCAATCGTCTCACGCAAGGCCCAGACGACACGTCATCGGATTCAAGGCGTCTTGACGCGTGACACCGAACAGTTCGTTTTTGTTGATACCCCCGGTTTTCAGACGCGCCACGGTGGTGCGATGAATAAGATGATGAACCGCGTGGTGACACAAACCCTGGCTGATGTGGATGTCGTGCTTTTCGTTGTCGAGGCGGGTAAGTGGTCACCGGGCGATGAAAAGCTGCTGTCGCTCTTGCATGATCCCAAGCGCACGATTTTGGTGATCAGCAAAATTGATCAGCTCAAAAATCGTGATGAGCTCTATCCCTTCGTTGCTAAGATCGCTGCGCTCTATCAGTTTGATGCAGTAGTGCCAGTGAGCTCAACGAAGAAGCATCAACTCGATCAGTTGTTGGATGAAGTTGCCAAGCGACTGCCTGAGAACGAGCCGTTTTTTGATGCGGACACCTTGACTGATCGCCCCGTGCGTTTTATCGCGGCCGAATTGATCCGCGAAAAAATCTTTCGTTTGGTTGGTGATGAGCTGCCATACGGATGCACGGTTGTGATTGAGCAATGGGAAGAAACCGAGAAGGGTGCGAACATTGCGGCTTGCATCATCGTCGAGCGCGATAGCCATCGCCCGATTTTGTTGGGAGCCGGTGGTGGGCACATGAAGCGCATCGCTTCCGAAGCACGTCAGGACATGACCAAACTGCTTGATAAGCCGGTCCACCTTGAGGTCTACATCAAGGTGCGCAAAGGCTGGGCTGAAAAAGAAAGCAGCCTGCGTGACCTGGGATATGAGTAAGGCACTGAGCGCCTAGTTATATGAGCCGACGCCTCGTACGAGTCCACGAAACCCCGGGCTACGTGTTGCATGCAACGGCCTGGCGTGAAACCTCTCTGATTGTGCAAGCCTTCTCGCGAGACCACGGCTGGGTGACTTTAGTCGCCAAGGGAGCGAAGCGGCCGCACTCAGTGTTGCGACCAGCGCTGTCGGTTTTTCAACCCTTGCTGCTTTCTTGGTCCGGTGGGACAGAAGTCAAAACCATGACGCGAGCAGAATGCGCAGGCGTTCACCCGTTGCCTGGTTCTGCCATGATGTCTTGCTGGTACATGAACGAGCTGATGTTTCGTTTGCTGCCGCGCGAGGACCCGCATCCAGGTCTGTTTGATGCCTACGTGATTGCCTTGCAGCAGTTGGCAGCAGGGCAAACTGCTGCGGGTGCATTACGCAAGTTTGAATGGACGCTGCTTAAAGAAACTGGATACGGCTTAGATCAGGAGCCACCAGATTTTGATGATGCGCAGCAAGAGCCGCAGTTACGTGCGCGCTTGCGCGAGCGGTTGTCAGAGCATCTAGCGGGTCGCCCGCTTGCAACGCGCCAGGTGTTGCTCGCATTGCAGCGCTATCAGGGAAGTAAATAGCACTGCAATGCTTAGTGACCCCTTAAGCAGTCAACACTGCTCGCCCGGTCACTTTTCCTGCAATGAGTGATTTCAGTACTTTATCGGCGTCAGCGAGCGGATGCGTATGGACGGGAATCGGCTTGATTTTCCCCTCTTTGACCAGCTGCATCAGGTCTCGCATCTCTTGCAACGAGCCGGTGTAGCTTCCCAGGATTTGCAATGCTTTCATGGGAATAAACGCGATTGGCCAAGAGGCTCCGCCACCGAATAGGCCCACAATGACGAGCTTGCCGCCTTTGATCAGACAGTCGAAGGCAATTCCGGTGGTTGAGGGTGCACCCACCAAATCGACAACGCCATGGATAAGTTTGCCACCGTTCGCGGCGATGATTTGCTTGGCTGCGTCAGGTGCTGATCCGTCGATTGCGGCGAGAGCGCCCGCATCCATCGCCGCTTGACGTTTAGCTGGATCAATATCCACCACGATCGGGCTGACGCCGCCCATCGCCTTGAGCAGTGCCATGGCCATTAACCCCAGACCACCCGCGCCCATAATCACAATCGGGTGCTTACTGAAGGTCTTGACCCCGATCTTGTTAATCGCGCTATAGGTGGTGATGCCAGAGCATGCATAGGGCGCGAGCTCTGCTGGGTCCATGTCGCCAATGTCAATCAGGTAACGTGCATCGGGCACCATGAGGTGATCCGCATAGCCACCAGGGCGGTGCACACCAAGATATTGCGGATTTGCGCAGTAGTTTTCTAAGCCCTCTTCGCAAGCCGGGCATTGGCGACAACCAATCCATGGATACACAACATAGTTACGACCTTTCTCGACCCCTTTTGCATCGGGTCCCATTGCGACAACAGTTCCAGCTGTCTCGTGCCCCATGGTCATAGGCAGCTTGATCCCGCGATCTTTCAGGGATAAGGTCTTGCCGTTACCGAGGTCATAGCTGCCTTCCCAAAAGTGGATGTCGCTGTGGCAGACGCCCGCGGCTCGCACTTGAACGAGTACCTGACCGCCTGTTGGCGTTGGAGTCTCAGACTCCATGAGCTGTAAAGATTCACGAAAGTTAACGACGCAGTAGCATTTCATATTGAGGTCTCCGATGTAGTCGATCGTTGTTGTTAGGTTGCCGCTTACATGACCAATTCGATCAGGCGAGGACCTTTTTCTTTATTCGCGATGCGCAGTGCGTTGGCAAAGTCTTCCATCGTGCTGACTTGTTGGCCAGGTACTCCATGACCACGAGCGATCGATACCCAGTCTAGGTACGGACGATCAAGGTCGAGCATGCGTTTGGCGTTTTCGCCTGCCTCTGGGCCGCCCATGTTGGCGAGTTCCCCGCGCAAAATCTTGTATGACCGGTTGGCAAAGATCACAACAGTAACGTCTAGGTTTTCACGCGCCATTGACCAGAGGCCTTGCACCGTATACATCGCGCTGCCATCACCAATCAGAGCAACCACTTTGCGATCTGGACATGCTACAGCAGCGCCTACGGCTGCCGACATTGCCCAGCCAATCGCACCACCTGTGATTTCAATGCAATCGTAAGGTGCGGCTTGATGTGTGAGCTTTGAAAACTGACGGCCCGTGGTGACAGACTCTTCGACCATGATGCCATTTTCTGGCATCAGTGCCGTGATGACCGTACCAATGTGTTCAACCGTTGGCGCGCCACTCGGTAGATCGGTAATGATGGGACCGGTTGAGAGCTGTGCAGGTGCCGTATTGTTCGCACCGAGTGCGTCCACCAAGGCTTGAAGCGTCGCATGCAGATCATGCGTTAACGTCGCTAAGGTGTGTACCTGGCAATCAGGCTGCTGAATCATGCGTGGCTTATTCGGGTAAGCAAAGAAGGCCACAGGCGAAGCGCTACCGATCAACACTAAGTGCTTGGAGTCCTTGAGCATTGCCACTGCGCCATCGACCGCAAACGGCAGGGGCATGATGTTGACGCGTCCGCGTCCGCGCTCAAGACGTGGATTGCGTGGTTCACTTGCGAGCTTGCAACCAGTATGTGCGGCGATTTTGCCTGCGAGTAACGCCGACTTGGCGCGCAACGCAGCGCCACCTAACAGCAGCGTTGTTGCTTCGGCAGTTTTGCGATCAGATAACAAACGCGCAATCGCTAAGACCGAGTCGGCGAGCGGTGCTGCAGTCGTTTGTGCGGGTGCAGTCGAATAGTGGCCAGGATCAGAGGGCTCCCAGGCGCAGTTCGCGGGCAAGACGAGCGTGGCGATACGACCGGGTGTGCTGCGTGCTTGTGAAATGGCTTCGGCCGTATCCAGAGGCGCCTGGCTAGACGACATCGTTGTTTTGACCCAGTGCGACATCGGGCGTGCTACCGCTTCGACATCAGAATTGAGTGGCGCATTGTTATGGATATGATCCAGCGCGTGTTGCCCCACGATATTGACCATGCCGGTGTTCGCGCGCTTGGCATTGTGAATATTGGCTAAGGCATTGCCTAGTCCTGGTCCCAAATGCAAAAGGGTGGCGGCGGGTTTTTCGGCCATACGGTAATAGCCGTCCGCTGCGCCGCTCACGACGCCTTCAAACAAACCGAGAACGCAGCGCATTCCTGGAGCGCGATCCAATGCCGAGACAAAGTGCATTTCTGATGTGCCCGGGTTGGCAAAACAGACATCCACAGCGCCTGCAAGCAGGGTTTTGACCATTGCTTCTGAACCGTTCATTTTTATACTCCTCCTGTTTTGTTTTTCATAGTTTCGCGCGCAATCACGACCTGCTGGACTTCGGTGGCGCCCTCATAAATGCGTAGTGCCCTGATTTCACGATACAACATTTCCATCGGGTGTCCTACCTTGACACCCAAGCCTCCGTGCAGTTGCACACAGCGATCAATAATGCGTTGCGCTGATTCTGTGGCGAAAAGCTTAGCCATCGCGGCCGAGCGCGTGGTGCGTTGCTTCAGTATGTCGCGTTCCCAGGCGGCACGATAGACCAGCAGCGTTGCTGCATCGATCTCGGTGCTCATGTCGCCAATGGCCGCTTGTGTGATTTGTAGGTCCGCGAGCGTGGCGCCAAACATCGGACGTGACGCGGCGCGCGCGATGCCCATGTCAAGGGCGGCCTCTGCAAACCCCAAGGCTGCGGCACCGACCGAAGCGCGAAACACGTCTAAGTTCTGTAAGGCAACTTTGAAGCCTTGTCCGGGCTTGCCGATGCGCTGCTCGGCAGGGATATCACAGTCGGTAAATGTGAGGGTGCCAATCGGGTGAGGGGCGCATACGTCAAAGCGCTCTGTCACCGCCAGGCCAGGTGTATTTGCATCCACAACAAAGGCGGTCACACCTTCAGCTTCGTCATTTTCTACTCGGGCGAAGACGGTGTAGAAGTCGGCGATATCGGCGTTTGATATCCAGGTTTTGACGCCATTAATTCGGTAGCCAGAGGTCGTGCGCGTGGCGCGCGTGGTCATGGCTGCGACGTCCGAACCCGCATCGGGCTCAGACAACGCAAAGGCGGCAAGCATATTGCCGCGTGCAACTTCTGGCAAATACTTTTGCTTCAGTGCATCAGAGCCGAAGAGTGAAATGGGTCCGCTGCCCAATCCCTGCATGACGAAGGCAAAGTCGGCGAGCCCGTCGTAATAACCCAATGTTTGACGCATTAAACACAGGCTACGCGAGTCGAGCTCCTCGAACATGCCACCGTAGGCTGCGGGCACGCAATAGCGCAACCACCCTGCATCACCGAGTAGACGTGTGAGTTCTTGGCAGCGAGCGTCTACGCTGCCTTGATGCACACGATCGGTCAGGTGCTGAGCTGACCAGGTATGTGCCGTGTCGTGCAATGCGCGATGCGCATCATCAAAAAACGGGAGGCGCAAGGAGTCGGGATTAAACATTGGTGCGATTCTCGATAAGGTCAAACTTCATTTGTACGTAGCGCGTGGGTATCTCGAGTCGTGCAAAATAAATCACACGCTGACCGATGCAGGCGTAACGGCGTAACTCCGCAACCGGTGCAGAGAGAGGCAAGTGCAGGGCTTGTGCCGAGTCGGCTCCGGCTTCGATGATGCTGACGAGTTGCTCGGCGTGCGTGAGCTTGTCGCCATGCAGTTCATTTAAAACTGAGACAACTGTGGCATGCCGATAACGTGCTGCGTGCTGGCGATATATGTCTCGGTCTAGATAGACCTCGCTGTAGCAGAAGGGGCCGGTCGATGTCGTATGCAGGCGTTGTAGATATTGAAAACTGCCTTTGCAATCGAACGGGCAGTCCATACCAAGTAAGGGTAGGGGTACATCTGCGCTCAGTTCCATCAGCGTGGTGGTACCTAACGCAGCGGATAGTGCAACCGTTTCTTCCCAGCTTGTGGGTAGAGCGAGTTTGATGGGTTGAGGAATATTGTCGTTGACGTAGGTCCCCGAACCTCGAGAGCGATGAATCAGACCTTCGCGCTCCAGCAGTCCAAAGGCTTGTCTAATCGTTGCCCGCGAGACCCCGAGTTCTTGCACTAACGTCTCGAGCGCAGGGACTTGTTCACCGCGTGGCCAAACTCCGCGCTCAATATTGCGGCGTACGATGGCAGCCACTTGCAAATATAGTGGCTGCGGACTGCGCGCGTAGAGAAGATCGTTAGAGGGTTTCAACTTGTTGGACGGTTGGCGAGAAGCACATCAGCCATATCGCGTAGCTTGTTCTTTTGAATCTTGACGGCATTTGCACTTTCGACCGAGGGAAAGGTTTGCACGACTTCAAACAACACCGGTACCTTAAAGCCGGCCATCTCGCGTTTGCAGGCTGCAGTCCAATTTAATGGATCTGCTTGGGCACCATCTTGCAAAATGACAAACGCCACCGGCAAGGTTTTTGTGCCCACGGTTCCGCCGACGACTTGGCATGCTTTGACACCCGACAGCGCTTCGACCGCTTGCTCGATTTCAGCTGGATTGACCAAAAACCCAGAGAGGCGCATTGAGTCGCCCATGCGCGCTTGAAACACGAACTGCTGCTCGCTGACGGCATAGCCGAGGTCGCCTGTCTTAAAGTAGCCATCTGCGGTGATCGCTTTTGCGGTCGCCTCTGGGTTGTCGAGATAGCCGACCATTAGGCTTGGACACGATATCTCGATCTCGCCCGATTCGCCTATTGGTAGGATCTTGCCCGTTGAGGGGTCTGTCGTACGCACCCGTGCAGTGGGGTGTATGAGTTTGCCACCAGCTAGGTAGCGTACGCTCAGATCGCCCGTGCCTTCATGAGTGGGCTGTGCAGCGACAAGTGCTTGCAGTTCGCTTGAGCCGTATAAACCGGTTAGCGCCAAATTATTGCGTTCGGCCTGTTCGAGCAAACTTGTTACAGCTGGTGAGAAATTTGCAAAACCAAAAAGCTTGCAGGAGGCAAAGTCTGCAGGCGAGTCTGCTGCTTCGAGCAACTTCAAAATAGATTCATTGTTCGCATAGGTATGCGAGACTCGATGGCGTCGAATTTGTGTCAGCGTGCTGTTTGTGTCTGACACCGCTTCGCTCACCACGGTACAACCTGTTACCAAACCGCCCGTCAACGTTGAAAAACCAAAGGCGCCACAAAAAGGCGCGCTTGCCAATATCCGACTGCTTGCGTTGTACCCAAAGGCTTTTTGCATCGCCTCACCGTGGACGATCAGAGTATGTTGATCATGCAATACAAACTTTGGCAGAGAGGTCGTTCCCGACGTGGTGAAGCAAATTGCGCTCGCATTACCAACCGCAGGGGGTGGGCTGCTCGATGCATCCGTCAGTCTCGCGTAGTCGTGTACGCTACATCCGCGATTAGCAATTGCCCTGACGGCCTCGCTGTGGAAGTCACCGAGCGTGATTACCCCTTTTAGTCGCTGAAGCACATCGGCTGGAACATCAGCCAAAATATCTGCGAACGCGATACCTTTGAACTCAGGCCACATGACGAGCCAGTCCGCCTTGCCACGTCCGATGATGTCAGCGACTTCTTTACTGCGAAAGCGTGTATTGACCGCTAGCACCGTTGCGCCTAGGTGGGCGCTTGCTAAAAATGTTTGGACCCAGGCCAGGCAGTTGGGTAGCCAGACCGCCACGCGCTGATTGCGTTGGACACCTAACGCATGCAGATTGCCAGCGAGCTGCAAGGCTTGTTCTTGAAGTTGTGCAAAAGTGGTCTCGGTGTCTCGGTCAATCAGTGCAATATGTTGGCCGTGGGTCTTGGCTAGCTCGGCTAGGCGTTGAGAAAAGAAAAACGATGAATCCGCCATGCTGCAGGGCCTTGTTTGAAGTTGAGTCGAAGACGCGTTATTGTTTGGACGCACAATAATGCTAAATCAAGTACGATAAATCTTACTATAGTGCTGATATACGTACTTTATAAGAAAATCCCCTGGAGTGACACACCATGCAAGCAAGACGTTTTTTCCTACGCACACTAGCCTCAGCGCTCACGATCGGTTCATTGGCGCTCGCCTCGAGCGCTGCGGCTCAGACTTTTCCGACCCGTCCCTTGACCTTAGTTGTTCCTTATCCGACCGCCGGGGCGGCTGACATTTTTGGTCGGTCGATTGCGCAAGCGATGGAAGCGACTCTTAAGCAGACAGTCGTGGTTGAAAACAAGCCAGGCGCAGCGGGTAACGTGGGCCTGACTCAGGTTGCACGCAGCAAGCCCGATGGCTACACCATCGGCTTGGGCACGATCGGTACGCAAGCGATTAATCAATTCTTGTACAGCCAGATGCAATTCGATCCCGGTACAGATCTGGTGCCAATCGCGTTAGTGTCGACGACGCCAAACGTGATTTCCGTTGCTGCGACTTCGCCTTGGAAAAATTTAGGTGATGTGATTAAGGCGGCAAAAGCTGCTGGTGATAAGAAGCTGAGTTATGGCACGCCTGGTATCGGCTCTTCACCACACCTTACCGGCGCCTACTTTGAGGCGATGGCAGGCGTTGAACTGCTGCATGTTCCGTTCAAAGGTGTGTCGGCCTCGATGCCTGCACTGATTGGCGGGCAGATCGATCTACTGTTTGATAATTTGCCTGGCTCTATCGCGCAGATTAAAGACGGTTCGCGTATCCGCGGTATTGCTGTGACCTCGTCGGAGCGCACCCCGCTTGCTCCAAATTTACCGACTTTCGCTGAAAGTGGAGTTGCGGGCTTTGATGTCACAGCCTGGTTTGCGATCTACGCCCCCAAGGGTACGCCTCAGCCTGTAATGGACAAGCTCATTGAAGCCGCGCGCGTGGGACTTAAGTCTGAGAAGGTTGCTGAAGCTTACATGAAGTTAGCGGCAGTGCCTGGTAACTTGTTTGGCGCTGATCTAGCCGCCTTTGAAGCAAAAGAACGCGCCAAGTGGGGTAAGTTAATCAAAGACCGTGGGATCACAGCACAATGAACGGAACAGCGCTTGTGACTGGTGGTAGCCGTGGTATTGGGCGTGCCGTTGTAGAGGACCTCATCGCTGAAGGTTACGAGGTCATTAACTTCAGCCGTACTGCACCAGCTAATTTGTTGCCCGGCGAAATTTTTGAGTCGGTCGACCTGGGCGATACCAAGCGTACGCGTGAAGCTGCGCTGGATTGGGCCGCCAAGAAAGATATTCTCAATCTTGTGAACAACGCGGGCATGATTCACGTCGGCAAAATCGAGGACATTAGCCTCGAGGATGTCGACGATATGATCACGTTGAACATGGTGGCGCCACTCTTGTTAACCCAAGCCGTGCTGCCCAAAATGCGCGCCCACAAGTTCGGCCGTATCGTCAACATCGGTAGCCGTGCAGGGCTGGGCAAGGTCGGGCGTACTGTCTATGGTGGCACCAAGGCGGGTCTTGCAGGGATGACCCGTACGTGGGCGCTCGAGACTGCACCGCATGGCATTACCGTAAACGCCATTGCACCGGGCCCTGTTGCGACAGAATTGTTCTTGGCGAGCAACCCACCAGAACTGCCTCAGACCAAGAAAATTATGGAGTCTGTGCCCGTAGGGCGCTTTGGTGAGCCCGCCGAAATTGCGCACGCTGT
>JACCEA010288844.1_pt1 | contig 44821 bp, 59 predicted proteins | sample 7449851 | NCBI WGS metagenome assembly JACCEA01 (sample SAMN15323453, study PRJNA562643) | freshwater metagenome | isolation source: river surface water | place: USA:Blue River Watershed | collected 2017-08-18 | reverse complement strand
TGGCAGATGATTACTTGTCAAAAAACTATACTAAAGATCAAATAAAGAAAAATTTTCAATATAAAATTTTTGATTTATTTCAGGCTGGTAAAATTTCTCAGCAAACTGGCGATTACCTTTATGCTTGGATGGTCAAGTATGTCGATAATGAAGCAAAGCCAGTTGCATTCAAGAAGAAAAATCCTTATCAACCTGTAGCTAAACAGCAGGTTTATGAAGGAATGAACACTGAAGCAATTCATGACAAAACTATTCAAGAGCAAAGTGAGCAATTACAAATAAATTTAGAAACGCCTCCACCTGATGTTACGGACGCAATAAAAAAAGGTAATCAAGCTAAAAAATAACTTGTATTTTCAATAATTGAAAACTATAACTGCAATTAATTATTGAACAATTTCTCTAAATCAGCCCAACTATTAAATCTTTTGAATTTATTTATAGCTGTGACCACCATAGGTTTAAATTCTTTCGCCTGTTGTTTTGTTTGTCTTGTCAAAGATACACCTAATCCAGCCAAGCTATTATTACAAATTTCAGCTACTTTTCTTCCTATTGAAACATTCTCAGATGGTAGTGGATCTTTGCCTTGTTCTAAATAACTATAAAGAGTAATCAAGTCATTAAGTCTTGCTTGATAATCTGGATTGTTTTGAAGAGAACTAACGTGGGATTCACGAATTTGTTTTACTCTATCATTATTTACATAAACATCTCTAATTTTATAATTAACTTGTCTTAGTTGCTCCATCAAAGATTCAATTTGTTCTGCATCTTTAGATTTTGTAACAGTGTCATTCCAATTATAGTTTGATGCTTCAATTTTACTCTTATGTTGTATAGCTCTTATTCTTTTGTTCAAATCATCAGATTGAGCTTTCAAAACTTTGTATTCATTGTAAAGTGAAGAAACTAAGCCTTGATAATCAGAGCTTTCAGGATCGGCATACTTTTGATAAAACTGTGCGATTTCACCAAATTTAAATTGTAATTGAAGCATAGCTGCTCTTACAATGCCTTGTTCTGGTGATAGCTTATTTGTTCTTTGCTCGATTGAATCATAAGTGGTTTGATCAACTTTGCCCTTATTTTCAGAGAGCCAACTATCAACCATTTGTTTTGTTTTGCCCCCTTTAAAAATAATTGATTTTGCTTCCAATTGATTAATTAATTTGAGGGCATTTGCTCCAGCCGCGAAATCATCTTTTGAAATAAAGATTACATCATTGCCAGAAAGAACAGCTTGGAATGGTTCAAGTTCTTCTTTCATTGATGTTTTGGATTCGTAGTCAGAGCCGTACCATCCAAAGTATTCACCTACAAACACAACCTGGGATTCAATGTTAGGTGAGCCATCTTTGTTCCAGCCTCTTAAAACTTCACAAGGCAATAAAAAGTCACACATAAACTCAGTGTTAAGGTTTTTAGAACCTTTTTTAACTTTAGCAGATGGCATCTTGATTTCAGCTGGTAAGGGTTGAAGATCAACAGCTCTAAAAATTGATAAAATTTGTCTTTCTGCTTCAGATCTGGTATCGAGTCCGTAATCTTTACCAAAGACTTCATCTTCAATAACTTTAGCGCCTTGTTTCTTTTGATTGAATTCTCTATAATTCAAATCTTTATCTGGAATTTTTGCAAATTCATCAGCAAGGGTTGGATAACCGGCTGTTTCAAGTAGTTTGTGGAAATTATTTCTTCCAACCTTTGCATAATATTCATTTACAAGCAATCTAACATCTGGATGCTCGCTCGATGAAGCAAAGTCTGCTAAAATTCTTGCGCCAGATTCATCATCAGTAATTCCATTAGCTGCAAGTGTATTTTGTATGTAACTTACAAGGGCTGGCAAGTTAGCGTCTACGCCTTCTTTTTTACCGCCACCAGCAAATGGCAATAACAAGCCACTCATAACTCCAGTTGTTGGAGCTTGAATTCCTAAATCATTCCAATTGATAATTTGTATTCTTGCTTGTGGATTTGTAAGATTGTAATTTTCAATTATTTTGTTTTGTTTTCTTACAAAATTTGAAACATCTTTAATGAACTTTTCATTTAAAATTGCTAATTCTTTTTCATCCATTTCTTCTGTTGGCACAAAATTAGGCTTTATTTGTTCAATGTATTCAATTGATGATGTAACTAATTGTTCTCTAAAATCTACATTTTCAGAAATGCTAGTTTGATTTTGTGGTAATTCTTGTGGTAATTCTTGTTGTACTGGTGTAATTTCTTCGGAAGATTGAACAGCTTCTGGTGAAACTGTGGGTGAAGTTGCCATGTTTAAATCAGGAGCAAATTTATAATGCTCAACATCATTTTTAGTGACAATTTTGTACTTCTTATACCAGGACATAATTAAAAATCTCGCAAATGTTATTTATCTTTATTATTATCAGAATTAGTCAAACTACCCTTAAAAATACTGAAAATCTTATTCATTGTAGAATTTTCAGTAACAACTACTTCTTCTTTGAAATCATAAATCTTTTGTTCATCATCAATAGGATGAACAGGTTGCGGCTCTTCATCAGAAACAACTTTTTCAAGAACCTTATTTAAAAACTCATTTTCAAATTCTTTAGCTATTTCATAACCTGTGGTTTGGCAGTTGCAGTAATAAATCACTGAATTACGCAAAACTGAATTCACGCCTTTAAAAACTGGATTCACATAATCACAAAGATAATCATGAAATTCTTGAGCAGCGTTTTTTGTGTGAAAGTTTGCAACATACTTTGTGTAATCATCTTGTCTTCCAGAAGCATAATAATTGACACCATCAATGTGAGTGCCGTTTGCAACTTTGAATTGTTCCATTAGAGTCAAAGCAGAATCATGGTCAGATGTAAGAACTAATGCGTGGGATGAATGAATGCTATCACAATAATAATAATTATCAGATGTTTTATTGTAATTAGTTACAAATACTTTGAAGTCTTCAAATTCATTATGGCTGATTCTAAAGTTAAGTTTATTTATTTTTGACTGGATCGATGTTACATACATAAGGGGGTCCCTCTTTTTTATTTATGTTTAATATTTATACCAAATAATTAAAGCCCCCTAATTGGGGGCTTTAATTTAAGCGGTTTGCAGAACTAATCTTTTATGATTGTCAATGATTCGTTTGATTCCTCGGTTTGCTGAAATGACTTTTCCTGTTGTAGTGTTTAGTGCTTCTGCTGTTTCAGGTATGGTGCATTCGAGTTCCCAGACATAATGGAATACATTCTTTTGCATTTGATTGAATTCACTTTTCATCTTATCAATCTGTGCAAGGTAAGTGATGGTATCTGCTGACTGTGCGCTGGAATCTTCGTATTCTTGAAGTCTAGATGTCTCTTCGCCTGTGGAATTATAATAGGGGTCACACAGTGTCAAGAATGTTGGTAGAAGCGCTTCCACTTCCATCTTCTTAGCGTCAATAGCTTCAGGAGTATCGAGTCCCCACTTATGTTCAAAGTTTGCTTTCTTGACAGCATCATTGTCGTATCCACCCATGTAATAAACACGGAATTCACGCATCTGTGAAGGGCATTTTACAAAAGATTCTTGATCGGCCTGTGTAAGCATCTCAAACTTAACAGTAGAGTAGACATAAGTGGAAAGCTTTGCTTTCTTATTTGTGAAATCGAATCTTTCGTAAGCGACCATAGCGGCGATTCGAGCGATTGAAAGGCAGTCCTCAACAGAACCCATGTAAGGTCTTTTTGCCAAAAGTTTAGTTGCCAAGTTGCGAAGCATGTTATCGTGGCGATTGAAAAGTTCTTGTAGTACAGTATCGCCATAGGATGTACCCTTGTTGGTTCTGTAGATACTCAAGAGCTCGTTGTCAGAGGACTTCTTGATAGAAACAGGCGACAGTCTGCGGTTGTTAGATGTAAGCATAGTATAAATTCCTTCTTGTGCTTTAAATTGAAATTGCCTCTTATCAAATGAGACTTATGATTGCACATTGTTATAGGTGTGATTTGCTTTTTTAGTATAAAAGTTAGAGTATATCTAAACCTTTATCCTTAAAGAATTGTCGATTGATGCTTGGAAAACCTGTAATTTGAATTAAATTATTTGGCGCATCATGTATTTCGACACTCTGATCTATTTCAATCGACTGTCTTGGTACTCGACTTTCCCCTCTATTATTTATACAGTTGAAATGGAACTTTTGGTTGGAAGAGCCAGCAAAAGCATCAGTTTGCTTGAGGGCTTTATCGTATCTGCCATCAATCAAAACATCAACCAGAGGTGGAATGTGAGCGAGTAATTTATCTTCATGATTGTTAATTTCATCCATAGTATAACCTGTGAAGAGAATTATACCATCGGGCAATTTATGAAGAATGTTGTCATTTATTAATTTAAGTAAATAAAAGAGGGGCTCAGATTGTTCCATAGGATCGCCCCCTGTAAATGTAATTCCTGTATTGGAATCATCTAACAATTCATTTATTTTTTGGTAGAGTTCGTACACTGAGATTTCTCTGCCAGTGTTTGGGTTCCAAGTTTCTGGATTGAAGCATCCTGAGCAGCCTTTAGAACAGCCCTGAGTCCAGATGACAACTCTAGACCCAGGACCATTTACTTTAGATTCTGACAAAATACTATGTAAGTTTATTTTAGCCATTATTGCGCTTTAACAACCCTTTGACACTATCAAACTTTGAATTGAATTGTGAAATTTGCTCACTGATTTTACCAACATAAGGATGTAATGAATTTAAATCATTCCCAATTGCTTCATCAATAAGTTTATTAACACTTTCTCCAATTCGATCAATGTTTCGGAGGGTTGATAAGAATTCTGTTTCATAAGAAGAAGAATTCCTTCGAGCTCTGCGGGACAAAATTTCTTTTTTCAAGTATTCATGATTTCTCATAAAAGTGCGAAGCCCATTGGGCTCCGCTAAATTTGGATTGTCAGAAATGTGAAAAGCTTTGATTGTTGCCATCAGTTCCTCCTTGGCGGTAATGAATTTTCCTTTACTTCAAAATGACCATTGTAGATAAATCTTGTTAGACTATCATTTCCACTGTAACTGATCGCTGATGAAATGCCTCCCCAGAGATCCGAAACTAGCTTGTCCAATGGCAGGATAGGCTCATCAATTTTGAATTCCTTGCCTTCAGAATGCCTTGATGCTTTTCCGGTTGCAAGAATTTGTTGCTTTTCGGAAGCACCACCCCAATAAGTGCCGTCGCCGTGAAGATTTGTTTCTGCTTCAATTGCACGAACAAAATAACCGCCCATCATTACAGCGTCTGCACCAGCTCCAAAGGCTTTTGAAGCATACCCACTATTCTTTATACCGCCATCTGCTACAATCCTAACATCGGCATCGCAAATTTCTGCAAGAATTGGGTCACTAAATTTATAAGTACAATCTGCGCTTCCAGCATGGAAGGCATACTCTGCACATTCTATAATTTCGGTGATTTGACCCCTATTAAATCCTGTTGAATCATTTGTTGCACAAGGAGATCCTCCAGCAATTCCCACTCTAATAAAAAGAGGGCATTTAAGATGATAAAGTTGTTCTACTAAATTGAATACACCTAAATCAGTATTGACATTACCGACCATTAGATTGTCGATTTTAGCCATGCTTTGTATCTTTTTAACAGATTGTCCAATAGCCTTATGCATGTATCCATTAGCCATGTCGATAAGCCAGTTTGTCACACCTGCTTCAGCAAGCATTTCAACTCGTTCAAAATCATTAAGTCCAACAGAAACAAATACATTTGAAGTATCTTTGAGACTTTTAAAGATTTCAATTTGTCCCTGTGGAGAACCCCAATCTCGACCATACTTGTCATAAGTAGGGAATCTATGCAAACATACACCAAGCCCTAGTTCATTTGCTTTTTGAGCAAATTCAATGCCTACAATTGCTTGCATTGGGCTAACATAAACTCTGTTTAATTCTACTGGAATTTTCTTACGAGAAAGAGCACCAAACTCATTATCAGGATCAACTGCGGTTGGTCTTGGTAATAGGTTAACGTCGTTGTAATAAATTGACTTTTTTTCTGTAAATACTGGCATGATTTTTCCTTATGGTAGAATAAAATTATTATTGATCTTTGAGAGAGAATAGCGCATCAATGCAACACAAAAATACTGCTGAATTTAAATTGGTATGAACTGCAACACTTTCTTCATGCTCTGGATCAAAATCAATTGTCATCACATAATTTTCTTTTTGCTTAGATAAAAACCAACTCCAATTTTGGTGTTCCATAAAATCAAAAATGTGTTTTATGAACAAGGGGTCAGTTATTTCAGGTAATGTTATTTTTGATAAGTTGCTGAATTCTTGGAATAATTCGGGTTCAATATTAGCTGTATTAGTTAAAGTCCATGGGTTCATAATCTATTTCCTTATGGTTTCATAGACCCCATTTTAATTTTTAGTATGTTTCTTCTATGCTTAATTTTTGAAAACCATAGGGCTACACGCCTTACATAATAAAATAAAACAATAGCTCTCATCCAAAACAAAACCTGGGGAGGTGTAAAAATGAAGAAAGCTATTGTTTTACTGTGTCTTTTATACACATTGATAAGCTCAGTTAATGCACAAAAAGCACCAAGCGTGAAAAATTTGTCTTCACAAGTTGAATTATGCTATTGCGTTGGTACTCCGTCTAATTATCATGTAAAATTAAAATGGGATTTAATTCCAAAAGTTACAAGATATTTCATTTACAGAGTTGGGCAAGGTGTAAAACCGAATTACTTTCAGCCATTTGCCAAATTAACAAATAATGAAAGTATGTACATTGACAGAAATGTCAAATACCAGCAAAAATGGGATTATTATGTTGCTGGTGTAGTTCCATCTGGCACATTGCAAATGTCAGCAAAGACTACAGCGGTGATTCCAATTTTAGTTCTGAAGAATCCTGAAGCTCCGACAAATCTTAGAACATTTGGTTATTGGGATGGTGGCCCTTTTGATATTTTGCAATGGGAACCGAGTCCAGAAGCAACTTCATACAATATTTATAGATATGATAATAAAATTGGTTCTTCTAAAACAAACTCATTTACTGTAAGCAAATTGATTTATCAAGACCACTGGACCTATACAGTTACAGCAGTTGATAAGTATGGTTTAGAATCGTTACCATCTAATTTGGGTATGGCAAGAGGAGAGTATGCTCCTAACTACAATTTTGGTTGGAGAACGAATCCTCCATCAACTCCTGGCAAGTATGCTGTCAATGCTGAATGGAATAGAGGAAGGCCAAGAAACTTCATCAAGTGGCAGGATCAGCAAGTTTGGGGCCAAGATGCTCCAGGTGCTTACAATGTATACAAAGATGGAGTAAAAGTTTGTTCTGGTTTATGGTCTCAATATTATATTGATACAAATGTAGTTTCAGGCAAGACTTATAAATATCAAATTGGTTCAGTAAATAGAGATCAATTTAAAGTTCAAGAAACATTAGGTCCAATTGTAGAAATTACAACAGCGTTTGGCCCCAAAGATTTATCTCCTACGCCAATTAACATTACTGCAAATGAACCAAATGATGATAGTATTGTAGTAAAGTTTGACTATGTGCCTGGTGCTTTAGATTATAGAGTTTATGTAGAAGGAAACCCTAACACTGTCAAGTATTCTTCTGGCTTTAACATGGTTGAAATGAATGGTTTAGTTTCAAATCAATCTTATAATCTTATTGTTGAAGCTTTAGATAAAATGGGGCCTTATCAGAAAATTGACGGTATAATTGGGCCTGGAGCAAGTGGCCCAAATGGAGAAGTTCACGCAGCAGTTAATGGCCATGGCGATCCTTCCAATGAACCTAATGTTATTGCAAGATCTAATCCATACAGGGTTGCAACAGTTCAAAGAAAATTAAGTGGAGAACAAATTTTCTTTGACAATTTTAGAGATTTCCAACCTATAGTTCAATTGCCTACCAAACAAGAGATTTTTGATTTTAGATTTGGCGCCAACAATCAATACAAAAATGAAGCCCATTTATTCTTAAAATGGTTTGAGAATGATAAGTGGAGTTTCTTCCTAGACGATTTAGATACAAACCATTCTACTGTTTTCTTAATGGGTTCTCACTTCATGGATACTATTTACGATGGTGCCTCTTTACCTAGACCTGGTTGGGCACACTTAAGTAATGGTGTAATGTTGATGTCGCCAAAGAAAACTGCAAATATTGCTGGTAATAAAGTTCTTCACGTTACATTTGAAGTTGACCCTCACTTTTCGGGAAGAAGATGGTGTGATGTTCTTTTATTGCCTGCTGGAGAAACTGTTTATTCAGGTAAGGCAGCAGATAAAATTGCGATGAATACTAAATCTGGAAAGTTATTCAGATGGGCCATTGGTGCTGGAAGCCACGATATTAATGTTGACACTGGGTACAATCCTGATGGTTCAAGAAAATCATTTAAAGTGCCAGTAAAGTTTGCTGACAGAAGTAGTATTTATTCTTATCCTGCTCCTTACAGAAATATTAAACATCTAACTGAATACAAAGTGGGAACATTTGTTGCTAATTCTGTTGTTCAAAATGGCAATGATGTAAATGTAAAATTATCATCTAAGTTTTTTGATGGTAATAGATTTCCAGCTTTCAATTTAGAATCAAACTATTCTCCAAAATCTGGCTGGATAAGATTTGCTGAATTTGGCGGGGCTGCTGAATATGAATGGACACCTGAAACATTCAAGATGATTGACGACATTGATTTTAATCCTAATCATTGGTGGATTAAGGATACATCGAAAGCATCGTTGAATAAGTTAATGGATGCTTATTCTACAAATCGCGCAGGGGCAATCATTTACAGATCAACTAAGAATGCTGTCACTGGAAAATATGAAGGTGAAATCTTCTTCAGACCTAGCGTAGATAGAAGAGATTTTCCATTAAACAGAACTTGGCAAGGGTTAGACAGAAGAGTTCAATTTGATTTGTATGTTTCTAAAAATAGAGTTGTGGTTGTGGAGGATGGATACTTAGTTGCTGATTCCCCACTTCCTGTTGACTTCCCATTTGAAGAAATCAATGTTAACTACACTCACTTAATCTATCATACATACAATGAAATTGGTGAGCAAAGAACTTGGCAACCAGATAATGCTTATTGGATCAACTTCAGGCCTTTTGCCGATGAAAGACATTGGGACAACATGGGATTTGAAGTTTTAACATCATTCCCTAATGTCAAATTATTATAAATTAGGATAAAGGGGGCTTAATTAAGCCCCCTTTATGTATAAATTTTATTATGAATATTGTTATACCAATGGCTGGTGCAGGCACAAGGTTTTCAAACAATGGCATCTCAATTCCAAAACCTCTGGTTGATGTCAACGGCAAACCAATGATTCAAAAGGTTGTGGAATCAATTAATTTAGAAGGCAATTACATTTTCATTGTAAGAAGAGAGCATTATCAGCAATTTAATTTAGAATCATTTTTAAATAAAATTGTTCCTGGATGTTCGATAGTAATTGCTGAAGAATTAACAAAGGGGGCAGCTTGCACAGTTTTGTTGGCAAAAGAGTTAATTAATAATAAAGAACCTCTTTTGATTTGTGATTCAGATTCATTAGTTTATTTTGAAAAGAAGCTTCTAAAGAATTATCTTATTGATGGAGCAATTCTTACATTTGAAGATGATAAGCCTTGTTGGTCTTATGTAGAGACTAAAGGTAATCTTCATAGAATAAATTCAGTTCAAGAAAAAAATCCAATAAGTAATTATGCCTCAACTGGTCGTTATTATTGGAAACACGGTTTTGATTTCGTACACTATGCTGAATCTATGATAGAACAAGATTTAACAGTAAATGGAGAGTTTTATGTGTCTCCCGTTTACAACTTAGCTATCCAAGATAATAAGTATGTAATGAACATTTTGGCTGACGAGTTTATAAATCTTGGTACGCCAGAAGAATTAAATAAGTTTATTCAAAAAAAAAATTAAATTTGCCTAATAGAATCGGTTTATGCTTGACAGGCATCTCACATGATAATGGTAAGCACCTGAGTGGGTGGAAACAAAAATTCAAAAGATCTTTTCTTTTTACTTATGAAAACCATTATGAAAAAATAATTAATCCCTACAAAAAGTTTTCAGAAGTCAATGTTTTTTTAACAACATACAATTCTGAATTGAAAAATGATCTTATAGATTGTTATAAACCTTCTTCATCTTTAATTTTGAATGGTTACAATCATACAATGAGATCCACTTACATCAAATCCATACAAAATTTAATAAATTCCAGCACAATGGTAGATTTTTACATTTGCACAAGGTTTGACATCAAATTTTATGATAATTTGATAAATTGGAATTTCGATTATAATAAATTTAATTTTTTATTTAAAGAATCATGGGGTGCTGAATCAAGAATTGAAGTATCAGATGTTTTGTTTGCTTTTCCCAAAAAATACCTAGAGTCATTTTTAACAGCAATTATCAATGCTGACAAAAACCCAAGAAGACCTGAATGTCTTGGTGAGTTACATTATATTTATGATTTTATAGTTAATGAAATAGGAAAAGAAAATACACATTTCATTTCAGATCAGCTTCAATCCACGGCACATGCCACAAGCTTAAATCATCGTTTAAATTCTTATTTTTATTTATGCAGGGATGAAACATAAAAAAACGATAATAAAAAATTAACCCAAGGAGTTTTCAAAGATGAAAATTTATGCATTTTTACTAGTTATGGTTCTTATTGTAGCTTTTGCTTCTGCTCAATCAGTCAAAGTATCTTCTGATGAAAAAACTAACAGTTTGATAATCAAGGCCCCAATTGCTATGCAAAAACAAATTGAGCAAATTGCAAAAGATCTTGATAAGCAAAATAGCGAAATGACAGAAATTAGAGTTGTGCAGCTTGTTTACATAAATGCATCAGAGGTTGAACCTGTTTTGCAAAATGTAATGAATGCTTTCAAGCCCCTTCCAATTAAATCCTCACAATTGGAATTAAATAATAATTCATGGAACAATTCTATCCATGGAGTAGTATTAGCTGATGAGAGAACTAATAAAATTTTATTAATAAGCGATAAAATAACTGTTAGTAATCTTGAAAAAGTTGCAAAAGAACTAGACAAAAAAACTATAACTGCTAATAGTGCGATTGTTACTAAATTAAAAAATGCAAATGCTACAAATGTTTCTGAAATTTTAAATAGCATTTCAAGAAGGTAAATAATGAATGAAGCCCCTATTACAATCACTGATAAGGCTTTGGAATTTGTAAAAGGAATAATTTCTGAAGCTGATTCAGATTGTTTGAAATTAAGGATTTATGTAGCTGGCGGTGGATGTTCTGGCTTGCAATATGGAATGGCTCTTGATGAAATGGTAGATGCAGATGATGAAATTTTTACATTTAAAGACATTGAAGTTATTATTGGAGCTATGGACATTAAATATTTAATTGGTTCTGTGGTAGATTATGTTGAAACACAACTTGGGGGCGGATTTAAAGTTGAAAATCCGAATGCCGTGAAAGCTTGTGGCTGTGGAAGTTCATTCTCTGTAGAAGATGATGCAGCAGGTAAAACATTAACAGGGGGCTGCGGCTCTTGTAAATTCTGAAAATTAATTTTTAATAAAACTCGGTACTTTTGTATCGAGTTTTATTTTTTGGCAGGGCTCTTAAACTAAGTAAATTAATAATATTTTGGAGTCAGTAACAATGCCTTGCAAATGTCAAATAATAGAAAAAGAAAATAATTGTTGGATAATTGCAGTATCTGAATGCATCGAAGGAAAAGAATGCTTCGGGCCTTTTTACAGCAAGTACGAAGTTGATGCTTATCTCAAAGAGTATCTATCAAAATACATAAGCAAAAAAGAAATTTATGATTTTGAACACCCAGAAACTAAGAAATTAATCGCTTCAATAAAAAATCCTCCTTTTAAATATAGGTATTGGGACTTTGAAGACTACAAAGTCATGGCTTGGCGAAATGCTGGATTCAGAAGCAGAAGATAGCTGAATTAGCCATTCATTTTCAGATTTTTGGCCCCCAATATAGAGGTATATTATTAATATATTTAATCTATATAAAAATAATAAAAGGCACGATAATCTCTTGTAGAAAGGTTTTCCAATGAATAAAATTGATGTCGTGTTAGGTCTTCAGTACGGTGATGAAGGCAAGGGTAAGATTACAAATCAGATGGCAAAGTCTGGTAAGTACAACATGGTCATGAGGTATAATGGCGGCGCCAATGCTGGTCACACAATTTTTATTGACGGCCAAAAAGTAGTCACACATCTTGTTCCTTGTGGTATCTTTCATAACATTCGCTCCGTAATTGGTTCAGGTTGCGTTGTTCATGTCGGCAAGCTTATGGACGAGCTTGAATATTTAAACAATTTAGGTTTTGATACCAGTCTTGTCAAAGTTGCTTACAATGCTCACATTGTAACAGATAAGCACATTAAAGAAGATTCCAAGGATACAAAAATCGGCACTACCAAAACAGGTAATGGACCATGCTACCGTGATAAAGTCATGCGTGTAGGTAAAAGGGCAGAAGACATTCCTGAATTAAGTAAGATGCTTATTGATTTAGCAGACCATGGTGAACATAATGTAATTCTAGCCGAAGGTGCTCAAGGTTACTGGCTTGACATTGACAATGGAGATTATCCTTATGTCACCAGTAGTTCCTGTGGCATTGGATCAGTTTTAAATAATGGCTTTTCTCATAAATCAATTAACTATGTTATTGGTGTAGCAAAGGCTTATTCAACATACGTTGGTGCAAAAAGTTATCAATCAGATGACCCTAGATTTGAAAAGATTAGGGAGTTTGGTTTAGAGTTTGGCGCAACAACCGGCAGACCTCGTCAAATACAATGGTTAGAAATTGATGAAATGCTTGTAGCATGTTTAAGAAATGGAGTTGATAAACTCATTATTAACAAGCTTGATGTTCTAGATAAAGTTGATGACAGTTGGAATGTTATTGATCCAAATTCTTCTGCAAAAAAAATTATTTCTTTTAAAAATAAAGATAGTTTTAAAGAGTTTATTTTAGATGAATGTTATAAAACTATCCCAGGAATGAAAGTTGAATTTCAGGAATCACCACTTTGATGTTTGATTTCACATCATTCCTTAAAGACACATTGTCTTTATTAGCAATTGTAGAACCACTGGGCGCAGTCCCAGTGTTTCTTACATTAACTGCTTCATACGGCTATGCTAAACGAGCTAGAATTGCAAAAAAAGCAGCTATGGCTGGATTTTTGATTTTACTTTGTGCTTTGGTTGGTGGGAAACTATTACTGCAAGTCTTTGGGATTTCTTTGTCTTCATTAAGAGTTGCTGGTGGTTTAATGTTTTTGGTGATGGGAATACAACTAGTTATTTCAGAGCCCCCTAAAATTACTGATTCTGAAATAATGGAAGCTGAATCTCATACTGATGTCGCTGTTGTTCCATTGGCCTTACCAGTGCTATCAGGACCTGGTGCTATGGGTGCTGTAATTTTATTAGGTGATAAAGGTCAATCATACGTTCAAATACCAAAAGTTGGCTTGATAATTGGTATTGTTATGACTATTGCTTATTTTTGTTTTAAATTAGCAAATCCTATCGGGCAAAAGTTGGGTGTTACTGGACTGAATGTTTTAAATAGAATCAGTGGATTGATAGTTTTATCTATCGGTGTGGAATTTATTTTAGCGGGTGTGCACCAAATTTGGTCTAGTTATAATTAAAGCCCCTAGTTTGGGGCTTTAATTTATTCGTTTGGATTCTTTGTTGCTCTTGGTAAATTTATTCTTTGCCCTGACTGTAGCAAACCAGTATTTATACCAGGGTTCATAGATTTAATCAAATCTTGAAAAGATTGTTTCATTCCAACATAGGATCCTTGTGCAGCTAATTTTTCTCTGTGTGCATTTACTAAAGAATCAAAAATGTCTCCACTTTTTACCATGTAAACAAAAGGAGAACCTACAGCCACTGGTTGAGGAGATGGATTTAAGATTTTTTTGACACCTTTTCCAATAGTATCAACAACACCCTTTGCCTTGTCAAGTAAAGTATCCTGAGCTATTTTTGTAAATACTCTATCTAGCTTTTGTGCTTCAGCTGTATGGCCTTTTTTCTCGAGTGAAGTTATTACTTCGTTAATTTGTGCTAAAACAGTTTTCATTTGAAAATCCTTATTTTAAGATGCTTATAAAATAAATTATAAAAATAAAAGATAAAAACCTATCATACAGGTTTATTTAATTTAAAATAGTACAATAATAAATGTAAGAATTCAACGCTGACTCTTATCGTTCATTGATGAAAATACATGAAAGGAGAGTTGGCAAAATGAATTTTGTAGAAGAATTTGAAAAGTTATTCAATGAAGTATTCAGTTCTATTTTTAAATGGAACCAAAGTTGGGATTAATTGTTATAATAAAAGAGGGCTAATTTAGCCCTCTTTTATTTGTTTTGGTGCAATAAGAATGAACTTACAACTACTTTCAATTTCAAAATACATTTTAACTTTCATATTTGGTGTAGCTTTAGGGTGTACTTACATTAGTTTAAATCAGCCAAAAAAGCCCGAAGTAGTGGATGTCAATTATGATTCTGTTTGTTTAAGAACACTCAAAGCTTATTATCTACAACAAGATCAAGAGCAGAAAAAGAAATTAATTAAATCAGCTGGTAAAGAGATTGCCCTTGATAGAATGATGAGTGATTAGGAAAAGACAATTATTTGAATTAATAGATACATTGTCAAAAAAATTAATTGATAGATCAAATTTGGAGGTCTTTATGATCAAATTCTATTCAATTATTGTTTTGATGAAATCTATAATTTCATCATTTTTCGCGAGATTCTCTGGCAGTAGCGGCGATGCTTATGCTGAAAAAGTGACTAACTTTTTAGGAAGTTGGAAATTTATAATTATTCAGTTCTCCATTTTGTGGCTCTGGATGATTGTCAATGTAACACTTACACACAGCTCCAAGGCGTTTGACCCGTACCCTTTTATTCTTTTAAACTTGATGCTCAGTTTTCAAGCAGCGTTTACAGGGCCGATTGTTCTTATGAGTCAAAATAGACAAAGTTCTAAAGATAGACTCGCAATGGCAGAAGACTTTGAATGCGATTTACGATCAGAGCTTTCTTTGATAGAGATGAAGGCAATGCTCAGAAGAATCGAAGATAAATTATAGAGTTAAAGGGGGCTGGATGCCCCCTTTAATTATTTAGATGTTACTAAAACCTACATTGTAAACTATAAATTCAGAAAAGTGTATTTTAGCACCACAAGACTCTAAGTCTTTGAGTAAATTGTAATCTTCTATTTTGCTATTTCTGAATCTCAAATTATGCTTATTCAGGAAGTTTAGCTTCACAGCGAAAGAGATGCCCACCTGACCAACAATAAGCTCTCTTACGCCATCACAGGGCCTTATAACACCATTTGTGTATTGCATCTTGAAAATGATTACATCAGCATTTGGGTTGTTTGTTTTTTCAAAGATGAATTTATCAAAATAGTACGATTCAAATGAATCATCATCATCTAGAAAACAAATCCATTCGGTGTCAGCTTTATCAATTGCTTTATTTCTAACTTCGCCTCCACCATTGTTTCCATCGCCTGTTTTAGCAGGTAAATAAATGTAATCTATTCTTGAATCATTTATTGTTTCGACAGAGTTTTTATCTACATTATCAAAAGCAACAATGCACTTCCAGTCTTTGTAATTTTGTGTTAGCAAAGACAAAAGACTAAATTTTAATCTTTCTCTACCCTTACTCGGTATTATTACTGTGATCATTTATTAATTGTAAAGCAATTTTTATCAAAGCATCAGCCTCATTATACTTGGCGCTTGCTTCAAGTTTTCTACCGTATGAAATCATAGTATCAATAGTATCAGTGTTGGCTTTCTTTTTCTTCTTGCCTTTCATTTTATTATATTTTGAATAGGCAATTGCCCAGGCGATAGCATTTTGTTCTTTATTACTTTTCTCTGGATAAAAATCTGGGTCTGCTAATAATTTATCTACTAAATCATGAACTATTTTTGGCATAATAAAAACCCCCAATTAAATTTTACAATTGGGGGTTTGGATTTCCTTTTGCTAACTAATTAATAAAGACCCCAGAAAGGCCAAGATCCATTATAAAAAGGTGTTGGGCTGCCTGAACAAATGTTAAATCCAGATCCGCCTCCAGCATTTGTTCTGAATGTGCAAGCTGGCACACCATAATTTGCTGATGTTGGGCATAATGCAAGGAATTGCTTGACATTCATCCACTTAGCATGCCCATCTGCATAAGAGAATGTAAGACCATCTGAGTGAGGAGCGTTAAGCTTATCAGGAACTCCACTTGGCATCAAATAAGGGGTCCAGGACTCACGAAGAGCTGCTGGCCAAAGTGTTCCATTGCTGCTTACATAAGAAAAGCTAATTTGATTTCTTAGTTCCATTAAAACCCAAGTGTCTGCTGGAGTCTGAATGCCAGCAAGAGTACCACCTAAGAAGCTTGGATTTTCGCCACTTGGGAACAATGGGCGACCACTAACAGAAAGGTTTAATGCATAACCATCACCCTTGTATTCTCCATTTTGGTCCCATGCAACTTGGTCTCTAGTTCTTGAAGGACATCTAAAGATGTTTACATTCTTGGTGTATGGTAAAACCCAAGCTGGCCACTTGTAATGATTTACACGAGCGGCGAAAGTGCCTGTGGCGTTAGGATTTAAAGGGGGGCGAGAATCCCAGTAGTCTGCTCTAGGATAATTTTCATCATAATCCTGAACATACATCAAAAGACCTAATCCAACTTGCTTCATATTTGAAAGACAAGATGTTTGACGGGCCTTTTCACGAGCTTGCGCAAAAACAGGGAATAAAATAGCTGCAAGGATTGCAATAATCGCAATGACAACTAAAAGTTCAATGAGTGTAAAAGCACTCTTCTTGGAATTTTTCAATTTGTTCTCCTAAAAATTTCTTAATAATTCCGCACTGAATTATTGCTTAACCTCAAACATTTTTATTGTACAGACTTGGTTAATGACAACAATTCTTCTAACTTTCTTTGTCTTTCAATTAATTTAAAAAACAAAATTAATGTATTTTCTGCATCAGCATCTGCACGATGTTGTGTGCCTTTGAATTGTAATTTAAATCTACCAAGAGCTGATGCCAATCCAGATTTCAAGCTTCTTTCTTGACAAATCATGATATATGTATAAATTTGCTTTACATCCAGCTCTCTTCTGCCAAAGTGCGGAAAATAGATGTTATTATTTTTGAATTCTGCTATTAATTTGACAGCATCACCAGCGCCCCAAGTTATAGGATTCACAAAACAATCATAGTTTTTAATTATTGCAGAAAGCTCTTCAGCAATTGTATTAATAGAAACTGACTTTTGTGCGATGATGAAATCAGTGATACCAGTAAGTTCAACTATGTATTCATTTATGGGTTCATTAGGATCTAAAAACCAACTTTTAGTTAAGAGAATGCCTTTTTCGTAGTTACCAACAGAAATACCAACTTGAATAATTTTGGGGTCAACTTTACCTTCTCTACTGTTGTTGAGCTCTAAATCTAATGATAAATAATTCATAATACATTATCGTGCTAAGCAATCCGATTCATTCCATCCCCAAGAATTAATGTATTCAATAAGCTCTTCTTTCGACAATTCATTTATTTTAATTAGTTCATTAATTTGTTTTTGGTTATCAAATGAATCAACAATTTTGTCATCAATAAATCTAACTTTATAATAAAAATCAGATTTTCTAGGGTGCCACAAATGGTATCCACAACCAGGGGAATAATAAACTCTTTTATTTAGCTTTTCTATCCTAATAAATCTTTCATGATCTTCAAACCCCCAAGTTATAAAGTTCTCATTTTCTAAACCAATCTCAAAATAAGAACTCAGATTAAACATAAAACAAAGCCCAGGGTAATGTGCAGGGTCAAAAAAATGATGATAATCAATCTCAGATTGTAATGGCAGTTTGTTATGTTTATTAAACAAATAAGTGTGATGTTTGTTGAAATAAATGTTCATTCCAATTGATGGATGAGCAAAATCATAGCCCTCTTTTAATTTTAAATAACAATGATAAAATGAAGAAGGAGTTGTAATGTAATCTGAATCATACATGCATCCAAATTGTGTTTTTATCAATTTAACAGCATCGTTTACACATTTTGTTTTGTGATAAGCTGATTTACTATTGTAATAAAAAACATCATAGTCTTTTTGTGAAACTAAGGATTGTTCTGAAGACTGTTCTGAAACAATTGTTTTATAGTTTTTAAAATTATCATTTATAAATCTCAACACTGTTTTTAAATTAGATTCTCTTTCGATGCAATCTACTTTAATTGGAATGACAAAAGTAAAATTATTTTCTAAATCGTATTTTACTTTTGAAAAGTTGAAGTTTGAAACTTCTAGGTATTGTAAATCAATTGTATCTCTCAAAGAAAATGCAGTGCATTCAAATTTACAAATGTAATTTGACGTAGAAGATTGAGAAGTTATAGAATCGTAATTCATGTTTTAAATAAGTAAAACCCCCTTTTATTTAAGGGGGTTTGTTTTTAAGCGATGTCTTTCAATGCTTTGCCAACTTGATCATACCGCTCAGTATAAACTGCAGCTTTCATCACATCAATTGCAGATAATGTTTCACCATTAAGCACTGCTTTTAGAACTGATGGAGAGCAGCCTGAAACTAGACAAGTTCCTGTATCATGAATAGTCATTGGTACATTGCTAGTCCCACGGACATTCCAGAACACTAATTGTGGAACATCATATCCAAACTTTGCATAGTTTTTCTTGATTTGTTCAAAATTGGTTCTTTTATTTGATTGACAAGCTTCATCAAATTGCATGTCAGAAATTATAAAAATCTTTTCTGGCATGTCTGATGGAGCAACACTATCAGCTTTTGCTGCTTGAAGAATTGCTTTAAATACAGCAATTAAATCTGTATTATAACCCCATTCAGCTTTAGAAAGGTTTCTAATCTTCTGCCCAATCGTTTCACCCACAATTGTTTGTATTTCTGGGCTTTCTGAAAAAGTTATAAATTTATTCTTCCAAGCACCAGAATTTCTTTCAGCGATGTACATTGCCAGAGAAACACTTACAGAAATGGGTCGTCCAACCATAGAGCCTGAAGTATCGGCTACAACAAGGCCATTGAAAGATTTGCCTTCCATGTAATCTGGTAAATTCTGCCACATTACTTCTAGGGCAAGTTCTTCAGTTGCATCAACATCTGGTGATTGTGGAAAAGTTCCAATTCCAAATTTTTCAGCAATATCATAAGGGTATAATGTTGATGCATTAATTTTATTTTCAAGCTTGACAGCTGATAACAAAAAATTATTGTATCTTTCGAGGTCGTGCTTGATAAAAGATTTTCTATACATCAAACCAGCTCTTGATGGAATCTTAGAATAGTCAATTTCAGACCATTCATTTGCACACATTTTTTGCTCAACAAGATCAATCTTCTTGCGTAGATTGCTGAGCAAAATTCGGTATTCTTTTTCAGAAAGACCTAAATGCTTTGCAAATTGCCTTCCAAGAGCTTTTGTAGCTTTTGAAGAAGCATTGATGGATGGCATCCATTTAGCCAACAAAGAAGGTTTTCTAACCTCAGGATCATTGTCAGCGTTAAGTGTTGAAGCAATGAAATCAAGAACACGCTTCCAATCAAGACATCCATCAAGGACAAAAAGATCATCCCAGCGACCATAAATAGGCACTAGTGGGATAATAACACTACGGAAATGTAATGGAGTATTAAGAAGAAGGTGCCGAAATACCTTTCGCTCACCTTGCCCACCACGAATATCTCTGCTGTTAAATAGGATACGAAGAGCAGTCTCAGGATCTTCTTCAAGCGCGTTTAGATAAATCCCAGTGATATCATCAGGATTTTCTCTAGCTGCTGAAATCTTGCCAAATAAATCTACATTGAAATCTAAGGTAGATTTATAAGCTTTGGCGCCTTTTTCCGTGGTAGTTACATTTAATTGCTTTTGTAGCGCGGGCATGAATTCCATTATTTAGTTTTCTTTCCAAGATGATTTTTTCTATATTTGAAGTATTAGTTTGTTTTGCTGAATCATCTTTATTTAATTTTTGTTTGCCTTTTACTAGATAATTTTATTTGAGTTTCAAGTTCAATTAAATTTTGCTGAATTATCTGAGGCAAGGGTGGTGCAGCTCCACATTTGATTACGAGATGGGTTTTGCTCGGCTGCACCGATCTTTTCTATGTTAATAAAAAGATTTGCTGAACCATCTCACAATTATTATAGTACGCATTGCGTGATTTTAGTATAGTTTTGTGCATGCTATTTTAAATTATTAGCAAATTATTTACCAAGCCATTTTTTAATTCTATAAATCGTTGTGTCACGATTAAGTTCTGCTATAGCTCTAGTCAAAGGAATTTCTTTTGGACAAACTTGAACACAATTTTGTGCATTTCCACAACTTGCTAACCCATCATCACCTGAAATTAATTCAAGTCTATCACTTGAGTTCATTTTGCCAGTTGGATGAGAATTAAATAATCTTACTTGTCCGATTGCAGCTGGGCCAATAAAATTTGATTTTGTTGAAATTTGAGGACATGCTTCCAAACACGAACCACAAGACATACATCTAGCAAAATCATAAGCTAATTGTTGTTCTTTTTGTGACATTCTTGGGCCTGGCCCAAGATCATATGTTCCATCAATAGGTATCCAGCCTTGAATCTTTTTTAAATTTTCAAACATCTTTGACCTATCAACGACCAAGTCTCTTACAACTGGGAATTTACTCATAGGCGCCAAGTACAATTTAATTTTATTTCCTTGCTTAATGCCCACTTTATCAATAAGAGCTGAACAAGCTTGTCTCACTCTGCCATTCACACGCAAAGTACATGAACCACATACTTCTTCTAAGCATGCTTGATCCCAAGCTACAGGCGAAACTTTCTTGCCATCTTTTGTAACAGGATTAGATCTAATTTCCATAAGAACAGAAATAACATTCATCCTGCTTTTGTAAGATAATTCAAATGTTTCTTCATAAAAGTCAGAATCTGGAGAATCTTGACGTAAAATAGTAATTTCAATAGTTTTTGAATTTTCGTTCATAGTAATTTATCTAACAATTTTAATCAAAAAGTGTTCCTATAAATAAAAAAAGCCCGATTTCTCGGGCTTTAATTTTAGATAAATTTATTATCTAACTGGGAAACCAGCCTGGTCAAGAATCTGCTGTCCTGTTGGATAGTAGCTCTTGCCCCACATAAAGTTGTTCGGGTTGATAGTTGTATCAAACTTGAAGAACTTAGAGTGCCCATCTGCGAAAACGTAGTTGGAACCACCAGTGTGGCGTCCTGGCTCCATGAAGCGGATGTGAAGACCTGTGTCAGCTGATACTGAGCGGCATCCGCCAGTTCCATTAGTTGCAGATGAATCACTTGGACCACCCCAGCCTTCTGCTCCTTCTGCAGCAGATTTTGTGACTGCATAGATTGGACCAGTGGCATCAGCAAAATTCTGACCTGCCCATTGTCCACCTGTTGCTGTACGCATCATGGCGTTGACAGGACGGTGAGACTTGTTACGTCGCTCGGTGTTCTGTTGGCCTGTAGATCCAAGAAATACACAACTCAAATAATTTGTAGCTTCTGCAATAGCAATTACATCAGCAGGTGCATCAATGGATGCCATAGGGACTACATTAGGAGCGTCCTGTGGGCCTCTTTTTCTTGGTAAAACAGCTGAATTAGGAATGTAAGACAAGCGTGGAACTTGAGCTTCACATCCAGGTGTAGCCATGTCTGTCCATGGTGTACAAGGTGGATTGTCTGGACCAAGCCCGCCATTCTTATCAGAAGGGCATACCCAAATCTTATCACTCTTGATGTAAGGCTGAATCATTGCAGAGTAATGTACATAACCTCCAGCAGAACCGCCATTTGTGGTAGCTGTGTTATTCTTGTACTGATAAGCAGTTGGGTAAGTTTCGTCGTAATCTTGGGTGTACATCATTAGACCAAGGCCAATTTGCTTTTCATTTGACAAACACGAAGCAGAGCGAGCCTTGTCACGAGCCTGTGCAAAAACAGGGAAGAGGATAGCAGCAAGAATTGCGATGATCGCAATGACAACGAGAAGTTCGATTAGTGTGAAACCACGATTATTTTTCATTTAGTTTTCCTTTTTAAATTTGTAAACTTTGTTTCAAGTTAATTATCTACTTATTTGATAGTAAAAACATTAAGAGAATGTTATATATTATGGGCATGGGTTAACAAGAGCATCTCTGCGAGGAGCTGGATGCCACACACTGCCCCATAGGTTAATAGGTGTTAAGGTTTGGTCAAGCTTGAACCATTTAGCATGGCCGTCTGCAAATGAATAATTTGCACCGCCATTGTGTCTGTCCCACTTTACTCTAACAATTTCTGGCTTGTCAGATGTACCCAATAATCCAGCCTCGGCATCTGCAACACTAGCCTGTCGATAATTATCTCCTGGGCAGATTTGACCTGAGCCTGTGGATACTCCTGAAGTACCAATAAAACCAGAAGTACCTTTCCACTGACCAATAGCTTTAGCCTTAGGATTGTTTAATGTTGATCTTCGCTCAGTGAGGATAATCATGCTTGCTGGCGCTTCGAACGCTGATTCGTGTGGTGGAACCCAGTCATGTGCAGGAACAGCATTATAATTATTGACATAGCTGAATTTTGGAACTTGTGCATCACAGTCAAGGCCAACAGCCATTCCAGCAACGCAAGGTGTTTTAGGAGAAACAGGAGTTGGATCTGAAGGGCAAACAAAGATTCCAACATTCTTAACATAAGGTTGTGCAACGTAAGACCAGTGAATTTTCAAAACTGGATGCTCAGATGTAGTTTGCATCAATAATCCATCATAATCTTGTGCATACATGTTCATTGCTAAACCTAATTGCTTCATGTTAGATAGACAAGAAGCCTGACGAGCTTTATCTCTTGCTTGAGCAAATACAGGGAACAAAATAGCTGCAAGAATCGCAATGATTGCAATAACTACTAATAATTCAATAAGTGTAAAGCCACTTAAATTTTTTCTTTTCATTTATTCTCCAAATTCTTTGTTGCCCTCTTTTATAATTTAAACATGTATAGAGCTAGATTGATGTTTCTTAGGCAACTTGGTCGTTTATCCAAAACTGATTATGGTTACTTTTCTAAGTTTGACGAACCTGAAATACATTTCATCAAACTTGGTAGAAAACCAATTGAATTTTGGAAAGAAGAATTCAAAGATCTTGAACTTTCAATTGAAACCGAGCTTACCCATGTCATCAGCCTTGTCAAGCGAAATGAAGACAATGAAGTAATCATCGGAATACGTTTAGAAGATTTTTGATTTTGTATTTCCAAATAGGCAAAGACCCACTACTATTATTAAAAATAGAAAGTGGGTCTTTGTTAAGAAAAGATTAAATTTTATAAGCTTGTTTTAATTTTTTCCAACAGAGATGCTATCTCTTTTTTATCAACATCATAAAAAATAGAATTTCTATCTACTAAAGCATTCATTGCTGCAAATAATTCAGGTGCGAATGAAGCTAAAGCGATGTTTGCTTTAACAAATTTGTTGTCATCAGAACTAATAAAATCGGGGGCGGTGAGAATTACCTTCCCATCACCATCAAGAATTTGCGATCCCCACTCAGATACAGACCAATTAGGTTTTGAATACATTTTGAAACCCCAAAGAATAAAAGATAATGTTATGGTACATTTATTAAACAAATGGTACGATAATTTTTTATGGACAAGCCAAACTATAACAGACTTTTTATTGACATGGATAGTTTCTATGCCAGTATTGAACAGCAAGACAATTCCAATTATGCAAACAAACCACTAATTGTTGTTCCATGTTTAACAGACTATACATGTGCAATTTCTGCTTCATTAGAAGCTAAAGCATTAGGTATTAAAACAGGCACAAGTGTTTTGCAAGCTAAGTCTAAATGTTATGACATTATTGTCGTTGAAGCTCGTCCTATGAGGTATGTTGAAGTTCATAATAAATTAGTTAAATTGCTCAATGAACATTTGACTAATGTCAGAGCTCTTTCGATTGATGAAATGTCAGCTGAATTACATCCTGACTGTGATGATTTAGATTGTGATGTAATTGTTAATTTATTAAAAGATGACATTGCAAAAACTTTAGGTGAAAGAATGACTTGCGGGATTGGAATTGCCCCCAATATATTCTTAGCCAAAGTGGCTGCTGAAATAGAAAAGCCCAACGGTTATAAATTATTACCTCAATACAAAATAAGGGAAGAGCTTTGCAAGCTTGATTTATGTGATTTTCCGGGCATAAAAGATAAAATGTTGGCTAGGTTAAAGAAAGCTGGAATTAACACCGTAGAAGAGCTTCTAGATGCCGACATGCTTAAAATGAAAAAAGCCTGGCAGAGCATTGTAGGTATAAAATGGCACTACATGCTTAGGGGCAGTTTAGAATACGATTACGGCAAGAACTTCAATGAAATTCCTAAAACTGTAGGACATTCTCATGTCTTGCCCCCTGAAAAGAAAAATAGAAGAGGGGCTGAAGTTGTTTTCCACGCCCTCTTAATTAAATCTTTGGATCGACTAAATCGCTATACAATGGTTGCTGGTGGATTTTACTTGTATGTGAACATAAAAAATAAAGGGGGCAATCGTTTTGTAGTAAAAAACTCAGGAACTGTCACCCCTAGTAATTCCACTGCATACTGGATTAATTTGGCTTACAACTTATGGGATGAAATTGGATTTGAACCTGATGACATCCCCACTTATGTAGAAGTTAGATTTATTAAAACTGACAGTGTAAATAATGTTACTTTGTCTTTATTTGATTTAGAATTTGAAGATAAAGAATTGTCTGATGAGTACAAGATTCCTGACAGAATACCTTTTGGAGATCCTGCAAAACTCTATGGCTCTACTTAGAAATCTTTGAAATCAATCCATCTTTATAAAAGGTTAACAAAATTCTTGGAGAGTTTTCCCAAACATAAATTTTAAAACCACTTTCATGTTTATTCGCAAGAACATCTAACTTTTTATTTGGGGGTCCCATTATTTTAGTTACTTCTTTGTATTCTGTACCCAATTGAATAGTTGATAAAAGTTTTAATAAATCTGGTTTAGGTTTTACTTCTGGTTTTTGATCTGGTAAATCAGTTCTTGGAACTGTATTTGTTTTTGTAATTCCAGAATTTAATTTACTTTCTGGCCCTAGACTTACCAAAACTTCATCATTTGATTTATTGTCTACAGGACCGTAAAAAAATCCAATTACATTCAATTTACCGTTTGTAGTAGTCGTTTTATTTATTAAAAACTTGTCAGCTAATAAATAAATTAAAAGCAAAATAAATGCTATGATAAAAAACTTTATGAGCCCAGTGTTCACTTGTTTAGGTTTTGCAGTTTCATTACTTACAATCTCTGCTACATCTTCTGCCAAAGCAGAAATTTCATGGTTTTTCATTAAAATAAATCAAATTCCTTGTATCATTTCTAATGTTTTTGTACAAAAATATCAGTAGGAGAATTTCAAAATGCAATTCACGCTTGACAACAAAAAAATAAATTACAAGCCCAAAGTGGTTGTAGCTGTAGCTGGCTACACATTCACACCAAACTTCGTATTCAGCTGGTCTAAGTTCACTGTATCTGTTGCTAACACACAGAAAATTCACATGACTTATACCAACGCTTACTCGCCAAACATTTATCACTGCCGTAACATTCTACTCGGCGGTAATAATCTTAACGGTGAGTTTCAGTCTCCTTGGGGCAATAAGTATGATTATGATTACATCATGTTTATTGATACAGATCAGGTATTTGAACCTGAACAAGCTTATAAGTTAATTGATACAATGGAAGCTAATAAGGACATTGAGGTATTAGCTGGCATTTACTGTATGGCAGATGGTCATCTTTCAACCTGTATCCTTGACTGGGATGAAGAGTTTTTCTCAGCCAATGGACGCTTTGACTTTAAAACACCTAAGCAGCTTCAAGAAATGGCTCAAAATGAGCCTAGAAAGCTTGTGAAGGCATTCTATGGTGGTCTTGGCTTCTCTATCTTCCGCAAGGGCGTGTTTGAGAAGATTAAGTATCCTTGGTTTGAGCCTATCACACATAAGGTTGGCGTTGGAGTCGATCTTATGGGCGAAGATGTAAGCTTGTTCTACAAGCTTAACCAAGCTGGTGTAAATTTCTGGGTAGATCCATTTATTTATGTTGGACATGAGAAGTATCAAATTCTCAAGCCACCAGCCCTTTCTGGATAGTTAATAAAGAGAAGAGCCCCCTAATTAATTTTAGGGGGCTTTATTTTTGTGTGAATCGTAACACTCTTCTGCATCAGACTTAACCATAAATTCTTTACCACAGTGCATGCATTGGTAGCAAATTGATTGCAGCCATCCCATGCTATTCTTAGTTAATGTTTTTGTTTCCATGAAAAGTTTTATACATAGAAAAGACCTCCTCTGAATAGAGGAGGTCTTTATTTTAGAGTCTCTGCGCGACTCGTACAACCAAATAGCTATTGATTTTAGTCTCAAGGCCCATCTCTCCTTGATGATAAGTGAAATAGCATAAAATACTTACCTTAACAAAAATCAAAAGTTGAATAACCCGTGGACAGTAAGCGAGGATCTGCACTATCCTATCAACTTATTTGGTTGAGTTTGCTATTGTACTCAAAAAAAATATTACAATTTTTTTCAAAAAAACCTGCTAATTGGAATCTTTTTTCTTGCCTTCAATTACATGATCAATAATTCCATAATTGAGGGCTTCACTTGACCCCATCCAGAAGTCTCTGTCGCAGTCTTTTTTAACCTTCTTTTTATCTTGTTTGGTATGCAAAGATAGAATGTCAAGCAATTGATCATAAAGCTTTGTGGTTTCTGTAAATTGAATGCTGATGTCAGCAGCAGTTCCTTGGAATCCACTTGAAACCTGATGTATCATGACTCTTGAATGCTTCAAGCAGCTTCTTTTTCCTGTGCCTCCAGCAAGCAACACAGCGCCCATAGAGGCTGCTGTGGCCAAGCATGTTGTATTGACAGGGGATGAAATTAATTGCATCACATCATAAATAGCTAGGCCAGCTGCCACACTTCCGCCAGGGCTATTGATGTAAAATTCAATAGGAAGACCAGCACCTGTGCTATGATCAAGGAACAACATTTGCGCGATGATTACGCCAGCTGTGTGATCATTGACCTCATCATTAAGAATAATGATTCGATCCTTCAATAGACGAGAATAAAGATCGTATGATCTTTCCCCTCCATGGGGTGATTGTTCAACTACATAAGGTATTAACATACCTAATTATCGTATCTTGATAAATTAGGTAGCACTCACCCAGAATTCAACTATTGGCTGACCTGTGCCACCATAGAGGTTCGAAATAGTTACATCTTCTATTGCAGCAAACGAAGTTCTTACAGTACTTGTAATTGAGAATGTATCATCTGCCAAAGAGCCAACTGGAACATTAACAGTTACAACATAAGGATTTCCATCTGCGTCACTTAAAGTGATAGTTATTGGCATTTCATTAGCAGAGATTGGGATGTCAGCTTCTTCTAAATCAGATTTAATTTTTACTATGAGATTAGAATTTAATTCGATTGATTTATCAGCTGTGAAAGCTCCCCAAACTCCAGTTGAACCAACTGCTTTTTGAACATAACCAAGTCTGACAACTAATTCTTCATTTTGTGTTTTGCGCCATAATGTTCTAAAATTATCAGTCCATACAGATAAAGCAGATCCGCCTAAATCTGTATCAAAAACTCCAGTTGCATAAGCATCTTTAAAATAGGTTTTAAAATTACTTGCATATTGATTGAAGTAGAATGTATTTAATGATGAGCATACGGTAAGGAATTGATTATTTATAGAGACAGGCAGATTAATTTCTGTAGCTCTTGCATTATTAATAACAGTTGCTGCATTATCAAATTCGTTTTCTGATTTTAAATCATCAAATTGTTTGCGGAATTCTGATAATAGAAATTGAGATGTAGCATCGCCAGGAAATTGTGAAAATACCAACTCAGTTGTACCTACTGTTGGATCTCCACCACTTGATAGAAAGAAAGTTTTATTTTGATTAGTTGAGCCTAATGTAACTTTGATTTTTGTGTAATTTTTAATTTCGCTGGTTTGATCAAAGTCTTCTACTCTTGTGATTCTGTAATAAGTTGAAGGACCGCCTTCGGTTGTGACCTTATAAACTCCGTTGTATTCTGGATCTGCTTGATCTTTAACTAAAATTCTGAAACCAGGTTCCATTACTATCGTATCAATAGATAATTTACCACTTCCAGATAAGTAAGATGTAGCTTGCAAATAAGCGCCAACTCCACTTGTGCCAGGGCTGTATGAAGGGCTTCCTAATAAAGCAGTTGTGGTAGCTACTTTAACATCTTCAATGGCATAAGTTGTTTGCGCAACAGTTTGCTCTCTCAAAATGTTGTCAGCATCACCTAAAAAAGTTGTCAAAGCTATGACTGTCTTTAAATCTGATTCTGAATTACTAAATGCCATTTTTTACTCCATAGTGTTACTATTTAATTGATTCAATTAACATAGTAATTTTTCCTACAAATAAAGCCCCTTGAAAAAGGGGCTTTATAAAGTTCAAGTTAGTATGATAAATTAAAAATTAGATCCACCACCAAAACCACCACCCATACTACCCATGCCTCCCATCATACCACCACCGAAGCCGCCCATGCCGCCTCCCATACCGCCACCAAAACTACCCATGCCACCCATCATACCACCACCCATGCCACCATAGCGGTTGAATTGTCTAATATAAAGAATGTTTCCAAAAGCCGACATCAAATCAATAGGATCTATAAATGTGAGTGGAATTCGCTCAAATGAAACATTGTTTTGAGGTTGGACTGTAATTTCTGGAGCAGGAGCTTGCTTGAATTCAGTAATTTTTCTTACTTTGATAATGTATACATCATTTTCTTTGATGTAAGTGAGCGGTACTGTAGCAGCCCTCATTATTAATTTTATAGTATTTTCAAATGGTTGCTCTGTAGTCATGGTTACAAAGCCCGCCACTTCATTATCAATAACATAATTTTTGACTCCAGCTTGCTTGAATACCAATTCTAGAGTTGCTCTAATTGGTGCATCTTTGAGATCAAGTGTTATGTTTGAATTATCACTTTGGGCAAATGTCATCTTTGACATTGCAAACAAAATAAAGCCAAATGCAATAAGAAACTTTTTCATTTTACTTTCTCCTTGTAGGGATATTAAAAATATTACAAAGCATTATTTTCAATCCTTGTAAATTTATCGTACAAAATAAAGAAAAACCGCCCATTACGAGCGGTTAGAGAATTCTCATCCAATTGCTTTTCACAACCATGACCACTGATTCAGCGCGGTGTCCCTACATCCTAGTTTGATTTAATTATACAGCTTTTTTCTTTTTAATTGAGTTGTCTCGTGCTTCTTTGCGTAAATTTGATAAATGTTTTTTGTCAGATTTGATTTTTTCAGAATGTGCAATAACTAAATTTTCTATAGTTTTATCCAAATCTTCTCCATAGTGTTCTTGAACAAGTTCAAATGAAAACTCTCTTTTACCATAGGGGTAATACTTGATTTTATCATTTTCGGAAGTTTTGTAAACTAGAAATGTTTCAATGCCATCAACGCAAATTTGCCCGCTAAATTTATAATTTTTATCTTTTGAGTTGAGTGTTTTCGAATCTATTTGAATAAAGCCACAAGTTAGTTTCATACTTCCAAAGATTCAGTTTTTCTTTTTAGTATAAATTTTTTAGCATCTTCGACATTTTCTTTTCCGTGAAAACCAAAATGATCTTCGGGATTAAATTGCCATTTCATTGGGTTTTGATATTCATGGGCGAATTTAGATGCTAAATTTAAGGGGGCAAATTTTAGCCCCCTATTTATTGCTAATTCATAATTATTCAAACATAAAAAATTATCTTCTGGAACACCATTTGTCGTTTCAAATTCAGAGCTGAATTCAAGAAATCTTTTGCTTCTTAAAGAGAAACCACCATTACCTATTCTTTGGCCAGGCACAAAAGTAAAATTCCAAGGAGCTCCAATGTAATCATAATTCAAAAAATCATCGGACCATAAATCTGGGTTTAAAATAAATCCATCATTTTGCACTAAAAGAACATAGTCATTAGAAAGATAATCTTTTAATCGCAAGCAAAAGTCACTATACTTATCAATTGTATCAATTTCATCAATCTGTATAACTTCGCAGAAATCGCTTGTTATATTTTCATGAGTAAAAATACAAACTTTGCCAAACTTTATTTCTTCGCTACAAGCCCTCAAAGTGTCGAGAGCTTGAGATACTTCAACGCAATCTATGATAATTAAATCGACATTATCTAGGTGAAGCATAGTTTTGTAAAATAACCTTTAAATATGAAAACTTTATTATTTTGTACATCATTCTTGGAGCCAACATCCATATCTAAATATTCTAGTTGGTGGCATTATTATAAAAACAAGTTTCAAGATTGTGATTTTTTAATTTTGAACGATGGGCCTGTTGATAAAGAATTATTCAATCAGCTTAAAAAATCAATTGGTGATGATTTTACAAAACAAAATTTTATAACATTTGATAAAAATCTTGGGAGAGCCGATCATTTGCATTGGGGATGGTATAGATCATTTCGCAAAGCTCTTGAAATAGGCCGACAAAATTATGACCGTATTATTCACATAGAAGCTGATGCTGTAATTGTATCTGATCGACTCTTTGATTTTATCAAATATGAAAACATTGGTTGGAAATGTCTTTACACAAAAAAATACTTTTTCCCAGAATCTGCCATACAGATAATAAATAAAGATGCATTTCACTTGATTAACAATGTTCCTGAAGATTTTGATTTTCACAAAGTAGTTGAATTAATGTTACCATTTCAGCCAATTAAAGCTTTTATTGGCGACAGGTATGGTGAAGAAGGAAAGTTACCAAAACACCAAATTGATTATGCTTGTCAGTGGAATTGGGATTGGGTGATTGATAAAGATTGGATCGTATAATGAAAGATATTGTGGTCTCAGTTTACGATGAAGAAATTACATGGTTGAAACAAAGAAATTTTTCGAATGAAAAAATTTTTGCTTATAAAAAATTTGAAAGATTCGATTATGATTTCGTTACATTATTGCCAAATGTTGGGCGTGAATCTCATACATACATCTGGCACATGCTGAATAATTATAATTCAACAAATTCTGATTACACCGTGTTTTTACAGGGAGACCCTTTCCCTCATTTGATCAATAAAACAGATTCAATTCCATACAGAATTTTCAATAATTCATACAATCTCACGCACCATTATTATCCCTTGGGAGAATTAGTTGTATGTGATGGATTTGGAAGACCATTATCAAAATGGGAATGCGAATTGTATAGAATTTGGGATGAATTGTTTGCTGCAGACATGCCACTTTATTTTATTGCAAATTATGGGGCACAGCATGTAGTACACAATTCTGTTTGGAAAAGCAGAAGTAAAAAATTCTGGCAAAGGGCTTTGGAATTACATTATGAATTAGATCATACACCCTGGGCTTTTGAGATTATTTGGTCTTATGTACTTGATCCTAGATTCATAGCTAGAATTTAAACATCTTCTATAGAATACTTTTTTTGGAAAGTTATTAAAAACTTTTCCCAGATCTTATCACCTTGCTCTTGAGTAAAAGGAATCTTGATAATTGTATCAAATGCTTGATAATTGTAAAAGTATTGCTTGCCGTTATAGCACCAAAGCATGCCATAGCTGCCATCTTTGAATGAAAGCTTGATTCCATTTATACCTTTCATTCTTTGAGTATAAATTATAGCGTTTTCAAATAAGCAATTATTTACAATACTGCTTGTTATTTTGCTTGTGAGATTATCTTTACTTAAAATGTTGAACATATCAGCCCCCTTTTTATTATACTAAAGGCAAGCTGTTAATTTCTTGTTCTATATCAGTTTGTAATACTGATACTTCGCTTGGTGATTTCTTTGTTAGATAAAGATCATCAATCATTTTTTTCAAATTGTCCATTCTTGCTTTGTAACCACCCATGCCTTTTTGGGATAGTAACTTATCTCGTAGAATGGTAAAATAACTCATTGTCAAACTATACTCTTGTTGCTTAGTAGTTGATAATTTACGAACATTTTTAGCAGTTTGATCGTAAATATTACCAGTAATTTCTTGAGCAGGTATAAACTTCTTAACAATTTTTTGTAATTCTGAAGCTGCTTCTTCAGCGCCAGCAAGCAAACCATAAGTGGTTACTACTTTAGCGACCATAGGAGGTAGATTTTCAGCATTTAAACGTGCCCAGTAATTACGGTAAAGAATTTGGTCAACTTCAGCCTGTGAAATGAATTCTACAGATTGAGTTTTTTGATTTTGTGATTTTCTGAAAGCATCATATTCTTTTTGTGTGATGCCTTTATTTGTAAGACCGCCTCTGCTTTCAGACCAATTCTTGAGACCGCCTTCTCCTGCACTTTTATTAGCAGGGTTCAATTGAGAGTTTTTCCAGTCAATAAAGTCCTTACCGTAACCATCAAGCTTTATGTTTTTGTGCCAGGGTAAAGGCTTTCCTGTGGGCATTATAAAATTATAGCCCCCTTTATTTAAAGAGGGCTTAGATGTTTGTGTTTGAGATTTACAATACCACATAATTGTAAATTTATAAATTTTTTATTTATAAACCTATTTCGAGCCTAAAAATCCTTGGACAAATCCCCAGGTGAACAAGGCTACAAATAAACACCAGCCAATAGTATTGCCTCTATTAAGCAACTGTGCCTTTTTATCTTCAGCCATGTCATTTTCATTTGGCAAAAACAACATAATAATAATTGAAATTAATGATCCGCCTAAAAACCAAGGCCAAAAATTATAGCCTTTCTTTGTTGCATACCATCCAGATAATCCAGCTAATGCTAACATTACAATGATGCTAATAATTTCCATAATAGTTCTTTCTAATAAATTTATTCTACGGGCAGTCAGGGATTCGAACCCTGGGTGGCATTTAAAAACCACACTCACTTAGCAGGCGAGCGCTTTAGACCTCTCAGCCAACTGCCCATTTCATTAATTATCGTTGAAATCTAATGATAATTGGATAGTTCTATCACGAAAATTTGTGCTGCCAAATCTTCCCAACACAAAACGATCACACATGTTATAAAAGGTTCGTTTGTCGATTTCAATGTTCAAATGTGCAAAAACATCTTTGAGAGCTTCTGAAATTTCTTTATGGCTATAAATAGAATTGTTCAATTCAAGCATGCCACAATCCATGCCAAGGGCATATGAATCGGGACCAAAATTAAACTTATTATAAAGAATGTGCCTATAAGAACCCTGATCAACAAGACACCCATCATGAATGTTTTTCACAACATGATAAAATACTTTGAGTTGGTCATCATAAGATAAAGAATCAAAAAATTCTTTAGATAAATTTTCATATTCCACTTGGGCTTTTTCCATTTCTTCTAATAAGTTGTGGTATTCTTGGGAATTCAAATAATCAATAAATTTATTCATAGTTAACTCCATAAATCAAACCAAATTTCGCCCAAAAGCTTTGCGGCTTTGTCAGAATTTTCTCTGACTCTGTATTGTTCTTTAATTTCTAGTTCATAAAAAGAATCATCAATTCTAGCTTCAAAAGAATCAATGATGAATTGAATTTTTTCATTCCAGCTTTCAATTGTTTCATCGCAAGGATATGAAATGTTTATTTTTTTAAACTTACGAAGTCTAGGAATTAAAAAAGCTGAAGCTGTGTAGTATAAACATGAAACTTCGCTAGTTTTTATTTTTTTGATTTTTGCTCTTGATTTGATTTTTTTCTTCATTTTTATTTCTCAAATTCAAAGAGCTTAAATTAAATTTTAGTATAAATTTTAATCTCTTTGATAAGTTTCGTGAAATTCTTTGGCAGCTATTCTATAAATTTCATTTAAATCTGGATAAGGTGTAACTATGTAATCTCCAGATTTCAATGCCATAGGACGACCCCAATTTGCAATAAAGCTGGTTTCTTCACCATAGTAAGTTACAGCTCTTACTCTGCCTGTAGGCATGTACACAGCATGATCATTATCAGAGTAATAAAAGAATTTATATCGCTTGAAAAACATTTCTTCAGTAACAATGTATTCTTCTTGATACTCAGTTTGAAGATTTCTCAAAACAAAATCACCATCATTTGCATAATTTGTAGTTTCAAGACCATCAGCAGTCCAAGTTTCAATGTATTCTTTAGGTTCTGCTCTTCTAACAAGTACTAAACCAAATTTAGAATAATTATCACCATTCTCAAATATATGTGGAAAATTAATTTCAAAGAATTCTTTTTGACTCATGCTCATATTTGATTTATTCAAAAATTAAAGCTACGAATCCTCACTTTTCAATTGTTTTATGTACTTGCATTTATTGAAATCATAAGCTGGCTCGTCTGTCTTTGAATTAATAACATGTTTAGCAAAACCATTGCCTCTGCAACGACCTTTACCAAGACCTTTACACTCACAAACACCAATTGCTTTTTTGTTTTTGATGATCAAATTATCACCAAACTTTGCTTTAAGATCTTCTAAGAATTCATCCATGATAATTTATTTAAAAGCCCCAATCTAAAAATTTCATATTACACTTATTATGATGATTCCGCATTGATTAAATCATATGCATTTGAACAAAATTACCATCTTGGAAGTATTTCGTCCTAAAATATTGTATTGATTTATAGTACCATTCTTTATCTTGGTTCATAACAATAATTGGCTCAGCGCCACATTGGGTGAGAACTTTGTTCAAAATCAATCTGCCAGTGCGGCCATTCCCATCAATAAAAGGATGAATTACTTCAAAAATGTGGTGCGAAACCCAAGCAATTTCAATTGGATCTAAAATTGATTTATCTATCATTTCTTTAGTTGCATAAAACCAATAGTCCATGAGCTCAGGGATTTTACTTGGGTTCGGACAGGTTGTAGCACCAATGAATACATCACAGTTTCTGTACCGTCCGCTCATTCCTCTATCTTCAAAGAAACTAATACCTTTAGTAAGAATACGATGAGCATCCAACGGTGTAAATTTTGTTATTTCCCAATCAGAATTAAGCATGAACTCAAGAGCTTCTAAATGATTATTATAAAGGGGGCAGCCTGGATGATCCCCATCATAGCCCGGCTGTGGGTCAATTAAATTTGAGTTTTCAATAAATAATTGATTAAAAGTTTTGTAATCAGGTAATACCAGATTCATCAGCGCTCTCCTTTTGTTCTTTTTTTAATTCAGTTTGCCACCATTCATATAAGCATTTAGAAATGAAATCATTAACATCTATTTGCTCATAATCTGCAAGTGCTTTAACTCTTTCTGCTAAATCGTGATCCAAATCAATGTCCATTTGAATCCATTCAGTTTTGTCTACCTGGTTGTACGGTATCATTAGAGCCTATCTTTCCAATCAAGTCTTCAATCTTATAATTGAATGTAAAAATTTCATTCAAAATTTTAGCAACATTTGCACTGTTATTATTTTTCAAATGAATAACTTTAATTTCAGAATCTGTATTATTGATTTCATTTACAGGACCAAGAATTTGCTTACTTAAAGGTACATTCTTGACCATTTTTTTAATAACCAAATACTTATTTTCTTTAACAATTTCATAACCATAAAAATTCAACATTTGATTATAAATTTTGAAACAATCAGAGATGCTTATTTTTTGTGGTGAACCCATTGTAATTGGTTTATTGAAAGTTGGATCAACTAAAATAGGAATGCCACTCACATTTGTTAGCCAAAGATTAATAGAATGAGCAGTTTGATTTTTGAAGTTAAAATTTACTTTTTTATCATTAACCAAAAAAGAGTCCCAAGGATTATTAGCAAAACTTGGGATTGATAACAAAACAATACATAAAATTAAAATGTATTTCATTTATTCTTTTTCAATTTCTTAAATTGAAACAATACAGAATCATCTTCGTAAGTAACTTTATTTACTTCAATTTCAAAAATCTTGCAAACTTTAAGAAGCAAAATTTCGGGACTTGTTCCAGTAATGTAAACTAACTTTCCAGGCTCATCAACAATTTCTTTATCAATAGTATAGTCATTGATTTTAGCAAAAGAAACCAATGCTTTGATTGCACTTTCGGGAGTTACAAGCTTTTCACCAAGAGCTGGCTTGATTACATAAACAGGGGATTTAGTCTGTTTGTTCTGTTGGGCTGTCACAGGTGACAAAATTGATAAACCCAATGCAATTGCACATAAAATTTTATTCATTTCCACGACCCCAAAATTTATTTTTGTATTCTGTTTGGTAATAATTAAGCAAACTCTTATCACCAAACGCATCTATGTGATAGACAGTTCCATCAGATGTTTTATCTACTTTGGTTATTTTTAATTCTTTGCCATGCTTGTCAATAATTTGAATGTTATGTTGTTGTTTTAACTCTGATTCAAAAGCTTGACCACCTTGATCAGTAAAACCAAATTTTAAAATTGTGTTTTCATTTTCATCATAGTAGCATTCGACATAAATGCCTGCACTTTCAACTCTATCTTCGCCTTCTTGAACAAGACTATACGCTAATTTTCGCACGAGATGTTCAATGTCAAAAATAGATGGAATTTTATAACCATTTTCAGTTACAATTTTCCAATCAGCAGACTTGTAGTAATCATGAAATTGAGCAAATTTTCCATTGTCATAAGCTTCTTTGATCATAATTTCTACTAAATCAATTAAATAGTGGTCATTCATTTATTTATCCTCTGTCCTATTATCGTTGATTTATTTCATAGGCGGGACTGGAATTTTTAAATGAGGATCATAAAATTCTTTTTTGAGAGCTTCAAAAATTTCATTTGCTTCTTCACAAGAACCTTCAAAAATTTGCTCTTCATGTTCATGTGAATTCAAACCCGAAAGGTTTATTGATGTTTTCTTCAGAAAAAATTTGATGCTTGAAATTTCATAAAAATTGTTTTTTAAAAAACAATCAATCTGGAATTCATCATTAGTAGAATTGTTATAAAAATTAATGTGCTTATTGATTCCATATAAATTCTGTTGCTCAGTATATTTAATTTGATGGCATCTAAAAGGTACAGCTAAAATTAGCTTGATTTTGTATTTTTCAAGATTTGTTTTTATTATTTTTATTGCTTCTATGTATTTCATTTAATTGTTCTTTGCATTTAAATTTTTAAAAAATTTGATTTGTATAATTGTTAAATTACCGAGTTCAAAACTATGCTTTTACCATATTATAAAACTAAAAAAAGCTTTCAAATACTGAATGAAAATTATCAAAGTTTAGCTTTTACTTTTTCAGTTGAAAATTCTCATGTTGATGCAGAAATAAACATCTATGCAGATGACATTTTAATTTTTTCAATTATTAATCCGATAGAAGATTTACACAGTCCTCATTTAGTACCTTTGCTTGATTGTAAATCGATAAATTTTGAAATCAAAAATGTTACTTGTATTTTTGAAAATTTGAATTTGAGTACTCAAAAGATAGATTTTATTAATTCAATTTTTTCAACTTCTAAACTAGAATTTGTCAATAAAAAATGCGAAAATGTTTTATTTCTTTTATGCGATAGTAAAAATGTTGACATGCTTAAAATTTGCATTGAATCCATAAGAAGCAATGTCAAAATAAAGAACATGAGCCTGGCAATCATAAATATTGATAATTCTTTCGAAGTATCAAAAATTTGTGAAGAAAATACTGGACTTGAAATTTCATGTTTAACTATAGAAGATAAATTGATACATTTGGCAAAAGGTTCTGTTTTTACTATTGCAAACAGCATTTATGCAGAAAAATACATGTTCTTAGACATAGATACATTTGTCGTTAATGATTTAAGTGAGCTTTTGTTTTTGAATAATGATAAAATTAATTTCGTCGCTGAATGGAATGACAATGATTTAAAATTGATTGATCTTTTTGAATCAGATAAAATTTTTTACGATCATGAACATAATGCTGAATCGGTTACAAAAACTTTATATGGTAAAATAAATCCACATCAAGAAAAATCCGTTAATTTCTTAAAAAATTTAATTATTCAAAAATATGCTATAAATACAGGATTTTTCATTACTAATCGCAAGCAATTATTAAGATTGCAAAGCAAATTAGAACAAATAAATAAATTCAGCATTAGATATTTGGATGACGACTGGGTATTTAGGGAACAAGCTGTTGTAAACATTGCAGCTTCACATAACAATCAAATTAAATTGATTGACAACGAATTCAATGTTCAACTTTTTAAATATTCAGAAGAAGATAGAAAAAAAATTATAAATAACATCAAAAATGATAAAGTAAATAAAGTTCTCCACTTTAACGGTCTGAAAAGTAAAAAAATTATGAGAGAAAAATTTAAAATTGGGTCCGATGTTTCGACAAACAATAATTTTTCTTATAATTTTAAACCTATAAAAACAAATTATCAAAGAAATTTTAATAATTTCCCAATAATTGAAATGACAGAAGAAGATCGTTTTGATTTTGATCAATTTTTGAAACGTGTGGGGTACATTAAAATTGATGAAAAATTATTGCAAAAGCAAAAAAAAGAAATTAATGATTTTTCAAATTTCAGTGACTATTTTTTAAATGATTTAGAAATTATAATTTGTGTAAAAATAGATTCAGAAGAAAGATTAACAAATCTTAAAAAAGTTGTCCAGCATCTTAACAGACATTTTAAAAATCGAATACTAATTGCAGAATGGGGCAATGAATCAAAAATAAAGTTTGACGGCAATTATAAAGTTGAATTATTTAATTTAAATGAAGACGAATTCAACAGAAACTTACTGGCAAATTTGATATATGAAAAAACAGATAAAAAAGTAATTTTAAACTTAGACTCAGATGTGATACTAAACCCAAAATCAATAGCGGAATCTTATCATAAAATTAAAGAAAGAAAAAACACAATCTGCATACCACATAATGGTTTTCCTGTTTGGTTAAATAAAAATAGTACAAATAATTATACCGAAAACAATCTTTTGCCAGAAATTTGGAATGATTTCTTTGGTATAAGACAAAACATTGATAAAACTTTTTTTTGTGATGCAGATAATAAATTATTTGATATAAAAGCAATTCACAATCGACATCCAGGATATGCGTACATGTTTGATAAAAAAACATTTCAAACAATTGGTTTTGAAAATCAAAATTTCAATAAACATTCCTGTGAAGATCATGAAAGATTGTTAAGATTCTACAAATTTGGCTTTGAAATAATTTATTCTGATTATTTTTGTTATCATTTATTTCATTCACGAGGATCTGAAAATTTATGGTATTTTTCAAAAGATAATTCCAGTTACCGTGAATACGAAAAAATCATTAAAATTGATAACATTAATGATTTATTTAAACACATAGATGCTTGGCCTTGGCACAAAAATACCCCCTTAAATTAATAAGGGGGTATTAAACAAACTAATTTTCTGTGACGTAAGCTGTTTCACCATGTTGTGTAACATCGAGTCCAGCTTCTTCATCTTGGGGTTTAGCCCTAAGAGTCTTGGTGGCAATCTTAATTGCGTAATAAATGACTGTAGTCCCAACTAAGCCTAATCCAGCAGCAACAAGAGCAGATGTAATTTGACCTGTTAACAAGCCAGGATTCCCATGAATAAGCCCATCAAAGCCAGCGGAGTTAACAGCTTTATTAGCAAAGATACCTGTTGCTATAGCACCCCACAAGCCTCCACAGCCATGTACTGCGAACACATCAAGGGTATCATCATAGCCAAACTTTGATTTGAGCTTAATCATGCCGTATGAGACGAATGGAACAACTGCACCAATCGCAATAGCAGCTAATGGAGTTACAAAGCCAGCTCCTGGAGTGATAGCTACAAGTCCTGCAACAGCTCCAGAAGCAAAACCTAAAGCAGTTGGCTTCTTTACTGTTACCCATTCAATTAATAGCCAGATAAGGCCAGCTGTAGCAGCTGCTAAATGAGTTGTGACAAGGGCACTGGCAGCAAGGCCGTTGGCAGCTAGAGAAGATCCAGCATTGAAACCGAACCAACCAAACCACAATAGACCTGTTCCAATTAAAGTCATAGGAAGATTGTGTGGGCGAGCATCTTCGTTATGAGCGAGCTTGCGCTTTCCAAGCAACAATGCAAGAGCTAATGCTGAGAAACCAGAGGAAATGTGAACCACTGTTCCACCAGCAAAGTCTAATGCCTTGCCTACAAATAATCCACCTTCACCCCAGACAAAGTGTGCTAAAGGTGCATAAACCAACAAGCTCCACATTGCAATGAAAATGACGTAGGAAGAAAACTTCATCCTGTCTACAATGGCTCCAGAAATAAGCGCTGGAGTGATTATTGCAAACATTAACTGGAAAGCCATAAACAATAAATGAGGTACTGTAATTGTTGTCCCATTTAATACAAAGGGGGCTTGATCAACATTCTTCAACAAAAGATAGTCAAATCCACCAATGAAAGGAGAAGACCCCTTTGAAAATGATAGCGAGTATCCAACTACGAACCAAAGTACTGAAACTACAGACATTGATACGAATGATTGCATAAGTACGTTAAGCACATTCTTTGATCTTGTCATACCTGCATAGAATAACGCAAGCCCAGGAATCATAAGAAGAACTAGAGCAGTGGATACAAGAACCCAAGCTGTGTCAGCTGCATTAATACTAGATTGCATCTTTGCCACGCTCCTCTGTTCGGATTCTTATAACATCAAAAACAGGAGTTACAAAAATCTTACCATCACCAATTTCGCCAGTTCGAGCAGCATCTGAAATTGTTTTAACAATTTGATCTTTCATTGATTCATCACATACAATTTCAAGCTTGAGCTTTTGAATTAAATTTACAGTGTATTCAGCACCCCTGTAATGTTGAGTGTAACCCTTTTGTTTACCAGATCCCCTGACCTCAGTAACTGTCATTCCTGTTACACCCAAATCATCCAAAGAAGTTTTTACTTCATCTAATCTTTGGGGGCGAATCACAGCTTCAATCTTAACCATTTTTATTTTTTCCTTAAAATTTAAGCTAGAGATTTTAATCTCAGTATTATTATTGCTCTTATGTTAAGAAAAAATTATAGCGAGATGAAAATCTCGCTATAATGATAAATTTTATGACCGGGTTACAAAATTAATTGAAACAATAATACATTACAATGTCAGGCAGAATAGTGCCACGCTGTTTACAACTTGCAGCAAAAGCAGTGTTGAATTTAAGAGAATCTGGTAAAGTTTCATATTTGATACCTTCAGTTGTTACATAATCCGAAAGCATGTCTAATTCTTGAAGTGTGTAATCTTTAGGATTAGCGCCATCTACAATCATTGATAATAAATTTTTAACGTCAATTGAGTTTTCCATAAAATATTATGGGGCGTAAATGCTTGAATGAGTTAAAAATAAAGCCCCCAGAAATAAATCTGGGGGCTGAAGCGGACCCGGTGAGACTCGAACTCACGTCTTACGTGCACATTAAAAAAGCATCTACAAGCTTAGTATAAAATTTAATTTCACTAATAAGCCCCCTTTATACTGGATTCTTATTAGCAAGTTCTGCTATACAAAATAAAAGTCTTAGAACAGCAAACCTTTATTAGTCAGTTATAAATAACGCAGAATTTCAGTCTAACTGAGAACTTCATTCCACGGCTGAATTAAAAACTCAGGCTGCGATCGCAAACGCAGAAGCGTTGCGAGCTGTTGCAAAGTTATTGTTTGCATTTATTGTTTTCTTCGGGTTTAACGAGGCCACCGAACACCTCGACTTGCAGCTTAATCTCCTTGCCCGCAATCTACTCCAATCGGGCCCTCATAAATTTATTATAGTGTAATTACTATTAGAATTGAATAAATTTTTTGAACTTCAAACATTTTGCAATGAACAATCTAAAAGTTCTAAATCACTAGCCTTAAGATAATCATTCACAAAGATTCGCATCTCGTTATCTTGGCAATATTCACGACCCAACACACCTCTAGAACTGAGACTATAGCAGTCAAAATCGAGACCAGGATAGGCTTTTTTCAAACCCAAAATCCAAGACATTGGGCTACCATAAAATGACAAGAATCTAATAATCACGCCATTATCAATGAACTCTAAATTGACTTCAGGATAATTTATGCATGTGCCCCAATTATCTAGTGCCCAATAATGAAAACTTTGATAAGCAAATTTGTTGGACAATCTCCAGAAGCCGTGGGAAGGCTTAAAATGAAAACCCTTATCATGCATTTCAAATGATAAAAATAAATCATCATTATCAATGTGTTTGAAGTTTAGTATTTCATACTTTTCTTCAAATTCACTTGGCACAGGGGCCAAGAAAGAAAAGTCAAGCTTATTATCTTTGACATTATCAGATAAGAATTTCTCATAATCTGCACCAGTAATGACAATCTTGTTAGCTGTTTGATTTTGCATAATTTACCTCAGTATTATAGTTGTTACTAGAGGTTTTAGTATAGAATTATTGAATTGGTTCTTGAGGCAATGCTGGTACATCCAAGTTTTCTGCAGCCGATTGAGTCTTCTTCTTAATTTCTTCTTCGTACCTTTGTTTAGCTTGGTCATTCCAAACTTCAGTAGACCCATCATGCTTTACACGATAAGCTTGCAATTTGAGATCGCGTAAATGCTGTGCATCTTCTCTGTTAGGTAAATTTTTAAATGCGTCTAGATTTTTAGCATCATCATCCCAAAAATGGACAGATGTGAAATTATGACCAGGAGTTAAATACCTATTCAATAAAAGTTCATTTTTCTTTTCAGATGTAGGCATTTTTCCTGTAATGTTACCTGATCTATTAATGTGTATGTAATTTTCCATAGAAGGATCCATAGGTAGTCCCTCTTTTTCAAAAGCTCTCAAAACAGGTTCTTTTGCGTCAAAGTCACTGCGAGCTGTATTGAAAATAACAACACCATTTGGATTACGCTTCATCAAAGCTTTGACTTTTCTGATCATAGGTGCAATTGGTTTGCTTGTTTTTTCAAATAAAAGCGAATCCATAAATTGTGTGTAATCAAAAGTATAGTCACCTGGGCCATACTTTTGTTGGTCTGCTAAAATAATTGGATTGTTCTCAATGTCAAAAGTATTATACTCGGCAGGTTTTAAAGAGGCAACAACTCTATTGTCTCTTTTAACTAAAATTTCAGCGCCTGTAGTAACGAGTGTATCATCGATATCAAAAATAAAAAGGGGGCGAGAAACTCTATCAATTTCTTTTGCAATTCTGTACCACATAATTTAGTAATTAAAATTTAAATTCTCAAAACCTATCAAGCTCAATCAAAAGAAAGCAAATCTTTTAAATACTTGAATGATACTGGGGGTCTATACTCTTTTATTTCACCCCAATTTACACCTTTTTGGAGCATTCTATTAGATTCTAATCTCCTAGCTGTAGCCGCTTCGTATAATGCTCTATTTCGGGCCCTCTTTAAATTAAAATTAGGTTTGAAATAATTGATTTTACTTATTCTCTCTTTCCAAAACAAAGGCAGATCTTCAAGCATGCATTTCAAATCAGCGCCATCAACGTCTTTTGCTTTGTATAACAAAGAAGGATTTACTAATGTGTTTCCTTCAGTTCTAGTCTCAGCACAATAATCTATTATGATGTTGTTTGTCCAAAAGCCTTCAGGTATTTCAAGAGGAGGCACATCTCTTGCATCGTATTCATAAGACCCAAAAGTGTACCCGTCAAAATGGTGACACAAAACTTTTACAGGCATAAAAATCTTTGATTCAGATGAGGAGCAAGATCTTTCAAGCCAATCAGCCCTTGGTATGAAAGCATCACCATAGTGAAAATCAAACCACCAATTTTTAAGCAAGGCTTGATTTAAAATCATAATACCTTCGGCTCTACAAGCTCTGAAACTACAGACTCCATTTGATTCATAATTCCACCCAAAGAAATTAGAATTCATTATCCATGATAAGTTGTCTGGGTGGTGGCTGTAAACTGCTGCTTTGTAAACCTCATCGCAATTGTCAAGAGCATTTAAAATCTTATTCAATTGATTATTATTGGGGGCTAAATAAGGATGGTCATGATTTCCAGCATACCAGATAAGATCATCACTACTTTCACAAATAAGATTTACAGCCTCTTGCCATTCCGATTGATAAGCATTTCTAAATTTAAATAGATTAGCATTTGGAAAAATTTCTAAGATCTTATCATACACGGCATCATGATTGCTTATGTTCTCATCTAAACCACAATAAATAAAAACATCAGACCATTCAATTACTTTGTAGCTGTGAAGAGTATAGAAAAAAACTTCAAGCTTATCATAATCTTTGAGATTATATCTTAAATTAGGTTGTCCCAAAGGGCTTGGAGAATTTTCTTGTATGAAAACATTTATGAAGAGAATCATGATTTTAATTTAGAGAAGGGCGAGTGGGCTTTTACCCACGGCGTTTTATGAGTACCACTCTTTGAGTTGTTTAATACTCTGCTCGCCCTTCTCCGTCCCCCTTGTGGGTTACAAGGAAGT
>JACCEA011337200.1_pt1 | contig 44870 bp, 47 predicted proteins | sample 7449851 | NCBI WGS metagenome assembly JACCEA01 (sample SAMN15323453, study PRJNA562643) | freshwater metagenome | isolation source: river surface water | place: USA:Blue River Watershed | collected 2017-08-18 | reverse complement strand
CTTGTAATAAATTACTATTATTACTATTATTACTATTAAAACGTTTATTAACGTTATTAAATAAAGGTCTTCTAACAAATCTTGTAAGCATTTTTATAACGCAGTATAATCCAATATAGTAGATAGTCTTTAAATAGATTTTTTATATTTATTTTTTCTTGTTTTCTTTACCTTCTTTCTTTTTCTTTTTCCACCTAAAAAACGTTGTCCAACATTTTTCTTTCTAGTATATCTTATTTTACGACTTTCAGCACGTGCTGTTGCTCGTTGTGTTCTTGCTGAAATATCATCACGACCAAAAGGTATATCAATTCCATAACCAATATTAGCTCTACCAATTAAACTACTATCTAACATACGACAAGTTTCATCAATTATATATATAAAATTAAACCCTAATAATCTAAAAATTCTAGCAAGTTCAGATAATTTAATATCAAATTTACCATATCTATTATTAAAATCTAAGTTATTTTTTTTATTTTCAAAAAAAAAATTTATAGCATATGAATTAAATTCTTCATTAATAATATAATAAAAGTTATATTCTTTTTCTTTTCTATAAATAAGCCTTTCTACACGATTATTTAAATCATTATAAATATCTTTTATATGTGGTACATCAAAAGATATATTTAATAGTTTAATAAAGAATATAAAAATTTCTACTTTTGCTATAGAACACCATAATTGTATCCATTCTTTTTGTTTATTTTCATCAGAAGCACTATCATATATATATTTATTATCTTCTTTTACAACATTTTCTAAATAAGCATTAAATTCTTGTCTGTATGGTCTAGTAAAACAAATTTCATAATATCTTGTTAAAAAATTTATTTTTATATTATCAATTGCATTAAGTAAATCATAAAAGTTCATATTTTGAAATAAATAATTTATATATGACTTGTTAGATTTATAGTTAATAATAGAAAAATTATAAAATTCATGTCGTGGATTAGTTATATCATATGAACGTATTTGATATATTTTTTCATATATAGGTCTAATTTGTCTATAATGATTATTATATATATTAACCTTATAATTCGATTCAGCTTCTTTTATATCCATACCTTCTGTAACTTTTGTTTTTATTATTTCTTCATATTCTAGTTTTATTTTTTGTAATTCAGAAATATATAATGTTTGTATTTTGGGTTGTACATAAGTATTTATTACTATATCAGTAGGTTCATTAGGATGTAATTCTAATTCAGATTTTGCTATATCATATGTTTTTTCTGAATTTGTTTTAGTTTCATCTGCTTTTCCTATATACCAACTACACATTCCTGGCGAACCTGCAGCTACATAGCTACTAACATTATTTTTTAAATAATTTTTTAATCCAGCATTAATATTAGTTAAATTATCAAATTCATACTCTCTTGATATAAATTCAGAGCCATGTCCAGTTATAAAAAAAGTTATAACTGATTCATCTTCATTAATCATTATTATAATATTAAAATATTATAATTATAAAATATTGTAATTATAAAAAATATTAAATCTTCTTTTTTGGTCTGCCTCTTCTTTTTTTTTCTTCAACTTTAGGTTCATCTAACTCACCTTCAGTTAAAAGAGATATTTCATCATCTTTAATATGTGCTTCTTCTAAATTATTAATTTCATTATTAATATGCTCATTATGATTATCATCATTAATATTTATTACGCTATTGTTAACGCTATTGTTTACACTTAAAGAAGTTTCACTAATTTCATCACATTTTTTAACAATTTCATCCATTAAGCTTTCTAATGGTTTTTCTTCTACTACAATTGGTTTATTTGCTTCAATAATTTCCATTAAAACATTTGATTCTTCTTTAAAGCTATTTGTTAGAAAAACTTGAATATTATTATTATTATTATTATTATTATTATTATTATTATTTGTATTATTATTATTATTATTATTATTATTATTTGTATTATTATTTTGCTCTTCTTTTTTCATAATATTAGTAGCAGAAATAACATTTTTTACACCTTGTTGAAAGCGTGATTTTAAAGTAGGTTTTTCAATAGGTGAAGATAATATAGTAGATTGGTTTTTATTACCAGCATTTTCATCAAAACTAATATCATTATTAATTTGATTGTACATTGCTTGAACTTTTGTAGCAAATCGACGTAAATATTTAGTATGTAGTTTATGAAAAAATTCTACATATGTAATAAAAAGTAATGTTTTATCGCGTATAGAGGTTACATTATAGTTGAATGTATTAACAAAATTATCAATGTTTAATCCAATTTCTTGTTTTCCTTGATGTAGTTTTAATTCATGTTCTTTATTTAAAATATAATTGTTAGTTGATGACAATAAAAGTAATATATTTTCATGTATTTCTTGAACAATTTCAAATTTATATTGTTTAAATGGTTCTAAATCTTTATAAACAGGAAAAGAGTTATTAATACTAAACATTTCTAACACTTTTTTGTCTTTAATAGTTTCATAAACATAAGCAACAATTATATTATAAAGTTTAAAATATTCACAATAAATGCGGTTATTAATTGCTAAAAATAACCGTTTCATATCATCATATTCAATGTCTAAAATTTTACTTTGAAAGTGAAAAGAATCTAGACCAAATATAAATAAATTGTCGCGATTGGTTTTAATAAAATCGGAGTACAAAGATTTAAGTTTATCGATGCGTTGTTGTAAAATATCAAAAATAGATATAACTTGTGTTCGAACATCTATTATATGTGTAAAATTTAGTTTTAATTGATTTATTCTTATATCCATTTATTAATATTATTTATTATAAAATTAAAATAGTATTTAAATATTAATAATAATTAATTTATAATTATAAATAATTTAACAAATAAATTTTTTTAAAAATATTATAATATTATAATAATAATGGCAATAAAAGATAAAGATTCAGTAATTTTGTTAGATGAAGACCAAAAAGATAGTGAAAAAAAGTTAATAGAATGGACAAAAGATCATGAAAATATAATAATAGAATGGGCTGATAAAGCGTTATGTTATAGATGGTTACATGCCAGAGCAAATGCTAAATTTGCTACATTAAATGCATGGTACACTATTCCAGTAATTGTTATATCAACACTTACAGGTACAGCAAATTTTGCCCAAGAACGTGTGCCAATTCAATATCAAAGTTTATTTGTTATGCTTGTAGGAGGTTTTAATATTTTAGCAGGTATTATAACAACAATACAGCAATTTCTTAAAATAACACAGCTAAATGAATCACATCGTGTATCAGGTATAGCATGGGATAAGTTTTATAGAAATATAAAAATTCAATTAGCAAAACATCCAGATGAAAGACAAGAGGTAACAAAATTTATAGACTATTCAAAAGAAGAATTTGATAGACTAATGGATACTAGTCCAAATATTCCAGCAGATGTAATATTAGATTTTAAAAATACATTTAAAAATGCAAAAGAGTTTACTGATATAATTAAGCCAGAAATTTGTGATGAAATAGAGCCAACTGCTAATTTTAGAAATGAATGGTATACAGAAGAAAACATGGCTAAAAAACACAGCGAATCAATTAAGTTAAAGCAAACAAAAGACTTAAAGATAAAAAGACAAAATGAACAAAATATTCAAACAGTTATTGCGTTTAAAACAAACTTTTTTAACTTTCATAATCGTGAGGCAATGGATGAAGAAGTAATTGATAATCTTAAAGATCAAATAGAAGTATCAATTATTAGAAAAATATTATCTGATATTACACCTAATAGTGCTACTAATGAAGAACAATTATCAGTTATAGTTTAATTAAATAAATGGATAGCTATTTGGAAGTATAAAAACAGACAAAAATAAAAATAAATAAAACGACAAATATATGCCAAATTCACTAACATCTATACCATAAAATTTAAGTATTTGAATAATACAATATCCAACAATTATTGTTAAACCAACTCCTGTAATATATGATGTATTCATTTAATTTATATTTACATTATATTATATTCTTTATAATTAATAGAAATTTCATTATTTGTAAAAAAGTTGTATTTATAACTATTATGATTAGTGCCATTAGTATGTAAAATATGATATGATAAAGGAACATGTTGTTCATATTGTTTAATAAATACATTCCCTATATAAAAATTAGTAGAATAGTTAACTAAATCGAATTCACTTAAATTTTCTAAAACTTTATTTTTTTCAGGGAAAAAAGCATATCTATTAATTCCTTTTTCCAATTGGAAATGAAAATAAGTATTAAAAGTAACTTTAATATTATTATGCTTATTAATATTATAATTACCTTCTTTATATTCAATTACTGCTTGTTTAAAAGTTGTTTGAAAATAATAATAGTCTTTATTTTCTACTTTTGATTCACCAAATAGTCCTTTAATTTCAGCACGTTTAAATTCGCTAACATTATATGCTACACTTGGTATAGGATAATAAACCATTTTATCTACATTATCAGCATAAATTTTAGCTAAACATGTATTAGCTTCAAAGTAATTTACTACTGACTCACTAATAGGTATATTACAAATAGATTTTTCATTAACTATTTCACTAAATAAAGCAAACCAAGCTGGATTAGCATTAACAAGCAATAATTTATACAAATCTATACCTGAAATATCAACTAATAAAGAAAATGTTTGTTTAACTAGTACATTATTCTTTAAAGGTTTAATCTTATCTTTATAATATCCTTTAAATACAATTTTATCTACATCAATATATTCTTCTAAAATACCCATACTAAGTAAAGATGCTTTAATATTAGTAATCAAATCTTGTTTATTGCTTTGAGGCATAGTAAATTTATTTCCAAGTTTATCTTTATAAAGCAAAAATTGAATAAAAGGATAAAGACCTGATTTATCATTGATATGGTAACAAATTACATTAAACACTTGATCAGGTGAAAAAAGTTCATATATGTCAACCTTGTTAGTATCAATTATATCTTGTTCATAATAATACATAATTATTTAATAATTATATATTATTTGTTAGTTTTAAACCTTTTTTATAAAATATTTTAAATGTTTATAAAATAGTTTATTTATTTATTTTACGTTTAATTATTTCTTTTACAACTTCTTCTCGACTATCTAAAACATGTTTTGTTAGATCTTCAGCTAAATTAGGTTGATCTTTATAATAATTTTGTAAAGCAGCCAATAATGTTTTGCCAGTAATAGACTTTTTAGATTTTGTTTGTTTATATACTAATGCACCGTCATTAATGTCAAAACAATCAATTGAATTAGTTTTCATTACTGTTACTAAATTAGTTGTTAACATCTTCTTTTTGTTAGTTCTATCCTTAATTTCTGCTTTTAACTTGGCAATATCATTATCAATTTTAATCCATTCTTTAATATTATTGATTAACTCTTCTTTAGTGCTAGGTATAGGAGTGGCTGTAGATTGTTCTTTATTTTCTTCTTTAGTATCCATTAATATTTTTTTATAATATAATAAATTATTAAATTATTTCTATATTTGTTTTTTTAAAAGTTTGTTTTTTAATTATTACTATCAATATTATTATCCTTATCCTTCAGAATATGCCGTTTACATACATTAGTATCTTGAAATACTTTACAATTACATGGTTTGCCTTTATTAGCGCCAGATTTTAAAATATATTGGCATAAAACCATATCTTCAGCTTGATTTATTTTGATAGCATTTTTAATTAATTGTCTTAAAGTTTTTATAGCATGTGTTCTACAATAATAATTACCATCTATAGGTTTATCATAAATATAATTATTCTTACATGGTTCTATAACAAAAGATTTTACATCATCATCATTAAATATAGTTTTTTTACAAGTAGCTGAACATTGTTTTTTAGTAGAATATGATAATTTAAATTGGTAATCAATTAGATTTTGTATATCATATTCTGTCATGTAGGCAAGATTTAATGTATTAGTTCCATAAATCTGCTTACATTCTTTGCGATTTTTTTCAGGTAATAATGTTTTTTGACAATTTCTACAGTAAGGACAACTAATATAGTTACCTAGTCCAATTTGTTTTTTAGATTTTTCACAATACTTATATACTTTATATGTTTTAAGAACATTTTTTTGATTATCAATTTCAGTTAATAAAGGAATATAGTTAAATTTATGTCCACATTCAAGTTTAACATGGTCTTCTAATAGTGATGAGCCTGATATTAAACATATATTATCTTCATTATCGTCATCACTGACATCTAGTGAAGCATAAAGTTCTTTATAAAAATCAATTGACATATTAATATATAAAATATATTAATAAATATATTTGTCTTTAAGTAGTTTTAATAAAATAAATTTGTCTTTAAGTAGTTTTAATAAAGTAAATTTGTCTTTAAGTAGTTTTAATAAAGTATTTAAAGGTCATTGTGTCAAAGTAAAAAAAATATATTATAAAAATAATATATCAATTATGTCGCCGAGTTACTGGGGTCCTGCTACATGGAATTTTTTTCATACCTTGGCCGCAAAAATAAAAGAAGAAGAGTATCCTTCTTTAGGCCCACAAATATTTAGTGTTATTCGCGATATTTGCTCTAATTTGCCTTGTCCTGATTGTTCTGAACACGCTAAAAAATTTATTAGCAATGTTAATATTTCTACATTAAAGACCAAGCAAGACTTAATTAATGTTTTGTATGTTTTTCATAATGTAGTTAATAAACGCAAAGCTAAGCCATTTTATAATTATGATGATCTAAATAGATATCAAAATAATAATTTAATAATAGCATTTAATGAATTTAGTAAAGTATATAATACTAATGGCAATATGCGTTTAATGGCCGATGCCTTTCATAGACGTCGTACGTTACAAAATGTGAAGAACTGGGTTATGATTAATTATACGAAGTTTTCTCCATAAAGCGCCTAAATATCTACCATTTTACAAAAATTTTAATTGTGACTGAGAATATTGATTTTATTAATTTACAATTGAAGATGACACCAATTGCCCTGACTTAAAAATTGAGCAACGAAATGTTTGCTGCTTAGGTTGGCTACAAATCTCGCGAGTACTTGCTAATTCATTAATAAATAAAAAGTTCTTCATAGGTGAGATATAGATTAAAAATGCAATTAATGAACCAAGACCATAACCACCTACTAAATTAACTAATGTGTCTACTAATGATGTATAACAAGATTTTAATGTATTAAAAAGAAGTACATAGGCAATGTAAACTGAAAAAAATAAAATAATTAAATAATTTACATTGTCGGCCATCAACATAGGCATCAACATGTAAGCCATTGAAAATGTTAGAATATAAATACTATATGTTGCTTTATCATAAGGTAAAAAAGAACCAGCAGAACAAATAGCTGGTAAATTAGGAACTACATCTTTACTATCTTGTAAAAGCCAATATAAAAGCACTCTAAATCCACTAAATACAATTAAAAAGAATAAATATAGTAAACCTTTACCCATTGCCATTGAATAGGCAGAAAATAAAAGAATACTAGCAGGTACAATAATTGGTGAAAATGCAAATAATGCTGATGCTAAATCTACATTTATTCCACTTCTATCTATTTTACTACTAAATTTGTTTTTTAATGTATTTAATCCTGAACCAAAGAAATCTGTTCTACTATTATTTGTATTATTTGTGTTATTTATAGTTGCCATTAATATTATTATATATTATTAAATTATAATAATATATTATATAATATGTCTGTTAACACTGATATTCAAACTTATAAAACTAATCGTATTGTTGAACTCAACAGAGCATTTACTAACAATTACAATATTATTATTAACAATTTTATTAATACTTATAAACAAATTTCTAATAATAAATATTTACCAGTATCTAGAAAGAGACAATTAATAAATTCGCTTATTATTAGTAATAATAATCAAGTTGTTCAATTACGTTCTAACTTGGCTAATGCTATTGCTAATATTAATAAAATGGTTGTTAACAGTAGTTACACATATTCTAACAAAAAAGCATTATTAATAGGCATTAATTATATTGGAACAAGTAATGAATTAAGTGGATGTATTAATGATGTCGAATCAATGGAAAAAATGCTTAAAAAAACTGGTTTTACAAACTTTGTTAAATTAACTGACAAAACTTTAGTAAAACCTACTAAATCATCAATTTTAAACGCATTTCAAACTTTACTGCGTTCATCTAAATCAGGAGACCTATTATGCTTTTTTTATAGTGGCCATGGGTCATATATTTTAGACAGATCTGGTGACGAACTTGATGGACGAGATGAAGCAATTGTATCACTTGATATGAATGTAGTAACTGATGATGAATTAAAAGCAATAATTCAACAAGAACTAAAAGAAGGTGTTACATTATTAGGAATTTTTGATAGCTGCTTTAGTGGTTCTATTCTTGATTTAAAGTATATGTATAATGATAGCTTAAACTTTGATAAATATACTGAATATGATAAAAACCTTGATTCTAAAGGCAATGTAATTTGTTTATGTAGTAGTAATGATAATCAAACTAGTTCAGAGGCCTGGGTAGAATCAAAGGTTAGAGGAGCTTTATGTGCGTGTCTAACAGATGTAGTAACAGATAAAAATATTACTTGGCGTAATTTGCTTTTAAATATAAGACAAGTTCTTAAAGATAGTGGATACGATCAAATACCACAATTATCATCTGGCAAAATAATGAATATGGATACAAAAGTATTTATCTAATTATATTTTTTACTATAACAAAAAGGACATTGATATATAGATTTATATTTAGAAGATAATACTTCTACTTCAAGATATTTTTCAAAATATAAATTACATTGTTTACATTTATTAATACCTTCTATTAAAGATAGTCTTTTTTGTTCAGCATCAAATGCTTTTTTTTCAGTTTCTCCTGTTATTTGTTGACATATTTTAATATCTTGTTCGGTAACACATTCATATTTTATACCCTCCATTGAAATTCTTTTTCCTGTAGTAATTTGTCTATCACATTTATAACAAGTTTTCATTTTTATAATTACTTATTTAATAACTAATTATAACTAATTGTCTTTATATTTTATTTTATTTATTTATTTTATATTTATTAATATTATTTAACTTATATAATGTTTTCAACTTTTTCACCCTTACCATTATAAATCCAAATTTCATAATTATAACCTAATTCTTTAGCAGCATTTTGTTTTAAATATATGTTATCTTGTTTCTTTTTAGCAGTCCATGTTGACTTAACTTCAATACATCTATTTTGACTAGGTATAAAAATATCTACAAAATGCCTATGTTTTTTTCCAGCATCATCATTATACCAAATTTCAGGAACATTTTTACACCCAGTTACTATATCTTCTTCTTTAACTAATTCTTTTTCTAATAACTCATCTAATGCAAATGGTTCATATCCTTGACAACTAATAATATTTCCTGATGGCATTATATAGTCTTTTTTTCTAAAAGCAGTTTTTACTTTTTTTTCTGCTATATCAGGAGATTGTGATGGATTTTCAAAACCATACTTTTCTTTATTAGTTTGTTTTATTTTTTCTTGTATTTCTTTTGATTCAAATAAATTAGAAACACCATATTCCTTTATATTTTTTTCTATTAATTTTGATTTTACAGATTCAAGCAGTAAACCAGATTTTACACCATATTTTTCCATAAATACTTGTTCTTTTTTATCTTTAACTTGTTGGGATTGACTTGAATATTCACAACCATACTTTTTTAAATTTGTTTGTTTTGATTTATTTTTATATTCTTCTAATTTTAATGGATTTTCAACACCATATCTTTCTAAATTAGTATTTTTAAGCTTGATTGTTTGCTCTTTATACATACATAAATTACATAAAAATATTTTATTTTTATTTAATGCACAAAGAGATTTGGTAAATTTACCTAAACAATTTATATTTTTACATTTTCCAATAATTTTTGTTTCTCTATTTATATTATCATTAATATCATTTTCTATAATCAAATTATAGTTTTCACATAATTCTTTTAGTTTTAAATTATTTTTGTTTATAATTTTATTTTTTATATTTATTTCCATAATATTTATAATAATAATAAATTGTCTTTATATTAATTTATAATATTATTTTATACATATTTTATAACATTACTTATCTAACAACAATTCTAATGCTTCATTTACATGATCTACTGGGTAAAACTTAATATTTGTTAGAATAGGGTCATTTTTATATTTATCAAAAAACTTATCAAAATCTTTATAGTTTTCCTTTGGATAAATAAAATTCTTAACACCTGCTTTAATAGAGCCTAGTATTTTACCAGAAAGACCTCCAATTGCGGTAACATGACCTGACATTTGTATTTCACCTGTAATACCAAATTCTGGTTTAATTGGAATATTATTTAGTAAACTATATAGCGAACAAGTAATGGCACATCCCGCACTTGGACCGTCTTTAGGTGTAGCACCTTCGCCAGTGTGAATATTAATTGAGTTGTAATTATTTTCCTGACCATATTTTTCTCTAACTTCTTTTTGTTTTTCAGAATTAGTTAAGTTCCAAGCAACAGTTAACGCAACATTCATTGACTCTCGCATGACTTCTTGCTGTAATCCAGTTAACTTTAAATCTAAAAATTTGTTACTAGGAAAGAATTTTGCGTGAATTGGCATAGTTCCACCAAGGCCATTTTGTGTAAAAAAAAGTCCATTTGTAAACCCAATTTCTTTTGTTGTAAATACTTTTTTAATAATAGGCTCGAATTTGTCTTTAAAATATTTATTTTTAATATCGTCAATAGTAATAATAATTTTATTACTACTAAGTGTAGTAGTAAGGTCCTTTAATATTTCTAAATTTACTTCACGACATAGTTCAGTTAATACTTCTTTTAATTTTCTAACACCAGCCTCAGCAGTATATTCTTCAATAATATACTTAATTACTTCATCAGGTATTTCAATAGTTTCAATTAAGCCAATACTTTTATAAATTTCAGGTAACAAATGTTTATTAGCAACAACTACTTTATCTTTTACAGACAAAGCATCAAATTTAATTCGAGTAATTCTATCTAACATTACTCTGTCTAATGCGCTAACATCATTATATGACAAAATAAATAATGCTTTAGATAAATCTAATTCTATTCCAGAAAAATATTTATCTTGAAATGTTTCATTTTGGGTTGTATCTAACAAATGTGTTAATACACCAATAATTTCTTTTCCATGTTCTGTTTTAGAAATCTTATCAACTTCATCTATTAAAATAATTGGATTCATACATTTTTTATCCATTAAAATTTGGACAATTTGCCCCCATGTGCTTCCTACATAAGTGTAGGAATGTCCTACAAGTGTGCTAGAATTAGTATCACCACCAATAGCAATTAACGCAAAAGGTCGAGACTGTCCATTTTCATCTATTAAACAATTAGCCAATCCCTTAGCTAATGTCGTCTTACCAAGACCCATTGGACCTTCAAATCCAATTATACTATTTGCCTTGTTTTCACCAGTAATCCACTGACCAATAATGCGTTCAATTTGTTTTTTAGCATTTTGATGACAATATACTGACTTATCTAATGTATCTTTAACACTATTAATATAAGTTTTAATTGTATTAAAGTCTTCCTCGATTTCATCTAATAAATTATTGCCTTTTTTCTTATTAGCAGTAATGCTAACAACTTGACTAACAACTTCTTGATTAGCTGATTGTAAAAACTCTTTAATTTCCGCTTTAATTAAATCTTTTTTCTTTCCACTAGTCTTAATTTTACTATTATTATTAACTAAATTAATCTTTGTTGCAATAGCAATTAATTCATTTTTATCTTTATCTAATAAATATTCATCTATATTAATTGGAGCCTTTTTATAATTTTTAATGTAATTTAAAATCTCTAAACTTGTTTTATTATTAGTTAAACTAACATTATTACTTGTTAGATGTTGATTAAACTTTTGCTTTATTTTATCCATTAATGTTAGAATTGGTTCCTTTTTATAGACACCAAAAGGTATTTTTAATAAACCATCTAAATATTGTCTTGCCTTAGAACCAGAATCTTCTGACTTAGCTTTCACCTCTTTTAGCTTTTGCATTGCCTTTTCTTTAACTTGATCTGGTGCTTTCATTAAACAAATTTGTTGTTCAATTGGAATTTTATTAATATCAAAATTAGATAGTTCATTAGTATATTGAATTGTCTTTTTCATAGCATCTTTAAAGCAATTTTTAACTGTCCAAGGTAAAGAATCTAACAACAAATTTTGTTCTACAGTATCAATATTATTATTAGAATCATTCGAAAGCAAATCAAATAATAAATATGCTAAATATTGATTATCATATTTCTCTGAATCTAACAAAAGTTGAATAATTGTTAACCTTTTAGTAAATAAATCGCTAGTAATAAAATCTTTTACAACCTGTGTTAATGACTTAGACTTAATTAAATTTAAATTACTAACATATCCAGCATATTTACCGTATAAATCATATTCCGAGTTAATTAAAATATCTTTTAAGGTTAAAGATGATATATATCTTTCAAACATTGTTAATTTAAAAGTACTATCACTAGTTGAAGGTACTAAATCTTTCAACATTCTTAACTTATTTATAACAAATTTATTATTTAAAAAGTCTAAAGAAATGTCATCAATAATACCAGTAACTAACAAACTCTTCTTAGCTACTTGATTATGTACAATTAATTGAACACCATAAACTTTATAATGAAACTGTTTTATATTTAATAAATCACAACAATCAAAGTTTAATGACTTTTCATCTAATTTTACCTTGTTTTTCTCTTTGTCTTTTTTCTCTTTATCATCTTTCTCTTCATCAATACTATTATTTAAGACCTTATATCCAGTTGGATGAAAAGTGCTTTTAAGAATTTCAAACCGACTTTTTTCATATTCTGACAAACTTAGTAATGACATATAATTAGAACCAAAGCAAATAGATAAAAAATCTTCTAATGAACCAGTACCATATTGCTTAAAAAGTGTAGATAGATCATTATTAACTGATTGTAAAGTTACAACACAACTATCAATATTTAAAAAATTGTTTGTATTTAATTTATTAGTTAATTCTAACAAAGCAGATAAACAAGTTGATACTTCGCCTACATTAATAATTCCCAATGTTTTGTTAGTTTGGACTGATAAAATAGTTCTTTGAATTACATCTTGAAAATAGTTTTGCTTATTGGCTACTAATGTGGCTATGTCTGGACTATTACTATTATTAGATTGTTTGTTAGTTGGACTCGATAACATTATTTATTATTTAAAATATATTTAATATATATTGTTATATTTAATATCTTTTAATTATTTATTTTTAAATTTGTTAGATTTTATTATTTATAAAAACTATTTAAAGATATAAGTAGATATTATATAATAACTATTCAAATAATATTTATAACAAATGGGTGTAAGTGGATATTTCTCTTGGCTAATAAAAAACCATCCTACAATTATCAAGCAATATAATAATAATAATAAAAAAATTGTTGTAGACAACTTATATTTAGATTGTAATTCTATTGTATATGATGCTTACAATAGAATTAAATTTGAAACATTAACTGAAAGCATTGCTACAACTATTATTAAACAAACTATCTTAAAAATTAAAGAATATATTAGTATTGTACAACCTCAAAAACAAGTTATTATTGCATTTGATGGTGTTGCGCCTGTTGCTAAATTAGAACAACAACGTGGTCGTCGATATAAATCATGGTATATTGATAATATGCGTAAACAAATTTACAATGACAACAAACCTAGTCCCTGGTCTACTACGGCTATTACACCTGGTACTTCTTTTATGAAAGAACTCAATGAAAAACTCCTTGACGCATCTAGGGAGCATTCTTTATTGACCGGCACATATAGTATTCTATTTTCTGGAAGTGATATTGCTGGTGAAGGTGAACATAAAATCTTTTCATATATTCGTGATAACCCTACTAAACACAGTAAAGAAACTACTGTTATTTATGGCCTAGATGCTGATCTTATTATGCTTTCAATTAATCATCTACCTGTTTGTCCTCAAATCTATTTATTTCGTGAAACCCCTGAATTTATTAAATCAATTGACTCTAATTTAGAACCTAATGAAAATTATATTTTAGACATTCCTAATCTTAGCGAAACAATTGTTAAACATATTTCAAACGAAGATGCACCTACTAATCCTGTAATTAAACAAAATAAAATTTATGATTACATCTTTTTATGCTTCTTTTTAGGCAATGATTTCTTACCACACTTTCCTGCTATTAATATTCGTACTGGTGGGGTTGATAAGATGATGAATGCTTATAAAGCTACTATTAAATCCAATGAATATATAACAGATGGAAAGACAATTATTTGGGCAAATGTAAGAAAACTTGTAACATTTTTAGCTGGTCTAGAAGAAGAATATATTATCACAGAATCTAAATTACGTTATAGAAGAGAAAATAAAAATCCTATAATGGAAACACCTGATGATAAATGGAAAGCATTTGACTCTCTACCTAGCAATGATCGTGATATTGAACAATTTATTAATCCTTATAAACCTGGATGGCAAAATAGATATTATTCTTCATTATTTAAAATGAAAAGTGCTAACAAAGTAGATAGAATTAAACAAGTATCGGTTAATTATTTAGAAGGCCTAGAGTGGACTATGAAATATTATACTAGTGGTTGTCCTGATTGGCGTTGGAACTACAACTATAATTATCCTCCTTTACTTTCCGATTTAATTAAACATATTCCTGTATTTGATACTTCATTTATTAAATCTGATGCGGTAATTAAACCTGTATCACAATTAGTACAAGTTTGCTATGTTTTACCTAGAACTAGTCTTGATTTATTACCAAAAGCATTTTATACAAAATTATTAGAAGATAAACCACATTGGTATAAATCAGATTATAATTTTATTTGGGCTTATTGTAAATATTTTTGGGAATCACATGTTGAAATGGAACATATTGATATTGGTGAGTTAGAAGAATATATTACTAATAATTTGTCCACTTTAAAAAAATAAAAAAAATTGATTTATATTTATTTATATTTATTTAATAAATATAAAAACAAATTAATACTATACTATATTATACTACGTTATAAAAATGAAAGCAGTTATTTATTCTATACTTTTTAAAGATGACTTTAAAGATGACTTTGAACGTGTTCTTAATATGGTTTTAGAGTTTGGTATTATATTGGAAAAAAATTTATATATATCTATGAAGACAATGAATGAAGACCCAGATTATATTTATATACGCTATAAAAAAAATCAGTATAAATTTTATAGATACAATCCTAAATTTATAGAGGTAGTTGAAAAGGCAATTAAGGAATCACCATTTATTCAGTATAAAGGACCATTACATATTGTAAATATTGATGATAGATTTACTAACAAAAAATACTATAAAATTACAAGAGAACATGATTGTGAAATACTCACTATAAATAAAGATGCTATAATTAATGATTTATATAATAGTATTAATAATAATTCTAATATTAATAAAAGAGCAAAACAAGGGTTTGATTTTGATTTCTTATAAAAACAACTTAAAGACAAAAAATTAATATAATTAATATAATTAATAATATATTTTTTTATAATGGGAAAAGGAGACAAATTTCAAAAATCAAAGTTTTCAAGAGAAAAAACCTTTGCTTATTCAGAAGAAGATATTGTAAAGAATGAAAGTAAACTAAACGAAGCAAAAGAAGTTAGAAAGAAAGAGAGAGAAGATAACTTAAAGAAAGCAAATGAACAAATAAAAAATTGAAATATATTTTATAATTAACAAATTAATTATAAAATATATTTAAAGCTTATTATACATATAATAATATCTACTACTTTTACTACATTATAAAAATGGACTACCTTTTGAATGATATGTATGTTCGTCGATTTTGTTTGCCTACTGGAGCAAATGTTGCTGACTATGAGACTGGCAAGGTCTCTGTAAATTCTTGCATGTGTGGCCACTTTAATCATGTTGCATGTATCTTTAAAGGGAAAGATCGCTAACATTAAGAGATGTAATATTTTAAGTTATGGTTTTAATAGCATGGGAACTGATGACAAAGCAGGTGTCCATGCGGAAGCCGATGCGCTTTATAAGTTAAAGTCTAATCCAAACAAAAAGAATCCTATACCAATTAATATACTTGTAATCAGAGTTACGAAGACTAATGTTTTACAAACTAGTAAGCCATGTGCTTTATGTATTGAAAAGTTAAAACGCATTCCGCCTTTAAAAGGCTATAGATTAGATAATATTTATTATTCACAAGAACCAGACAAAATTATACAAACAAAGATGCATATTTTAGATTTAGAAGAAAAACATTATTCAAGATATTGGAGAGAAAAAATGGCTTCTAAAAATAATTAATAAACTTATTATTATTATAAAAAAGTATTTAAATATTTTTTTTATAATACAAATAAAAATGTCTGAAAAAGAAGATAAATATTTTTGTGAAAAATGTAAATTTAGTTGTTTAAAACAAAGTAACTTTAATATTCATTGTTCTACACAAAAACATATTAATAATTTAAATAAATCAGAAATAGAATTACAAAATAATATAAAAAATAGTTTTATTTGCAATTGTGGTAAAATTTATAGTCATGCATCTGGTTTATCACGTCATAAAGTTAATTGTAATAAACAATCAGTAGAAGAAAATGAAGAAACAAAAATAGTATTAGAATTATTAAAGCAAAATAATGAATTAAAGAAATTATTATTAAACCATACTAACAAGGTAATTGAATTATTAAAAAATAATAATATTAATTCATAAATATTTTTTTATAACTTTATAAAAAAGTTGTATAATTTTTTCCAAAAAGTATTTTAAAATTTCAAAATTGGACATTTATTTTTGTCCATTTTTGAAAATCTTAAAAAAGTTTCAAAAAAATATTTGAAAAAATGGGTTGTGAGCATAATGCTCTAAATTCAAAAATTTGTTAAAATATTTGTTACGATACTTTTTTTAAAAAAATGTAAAAAAATTTAGTTATTTTTGGACATTTTATTTTCTTTGGACATATTAAGGAATAATGGAAATCCCTGCTATCCCAAAAAATCCCAATGAATACTATTGTAGCTATTGTAACCTTAAAACACATCATAAAAATGATTTTAATAAACATTTATTAACACATAAACATAAAAATAATATAAATGGAAAAAATCTGGAAAAGAATTATCTTGAAAATCCCGAGTGTAAAGGCTTTTACTGCAAAATATGTAACAAAACATATAAAACTGCTTCAGGATTATGGAAGCATAATCAACATTGTAAAACAATCAGTCAAGAACTTTGTTTAACAAATAATAATAATACAAACATGATTGAATTATTAAAAAAAGAAGATATAACAATATCAGATGCTAAATTAGTATTTGAATTATTAAAACAAAATAATGAATTTAAAGAACTAATTTTAAATCAAAGTAATCAAATGATAGAGCAAAATAAGTCAATGATTGAATTATTTAAAAATAATAGTATAGGTTCAACTAACAATATTGTAAATGGTAATGTAAATACACAAAATAACCAGTTTAATATTCAAATGTATTTAAATGAAACATGTAAGAATGCAATGACAATTGACGAATTTTTAGATTATTTACAGCCAACTGTTGAGGAGCTAGAAGCAACTGCTCGTCTAGGATATGTTGAAGGTATTACACGTATTATTATGAGAGGTCTTAAAGACTTAGAAGAGGAGTTAAGACCATTTCATTGCACTGATTTAAAGAGAGAGGCACTCTTTGTAAAAAATCCAGATGGAGAATGGGAAAAAGAGACAGATGAGAAAAAACTAATGTTAGAATTTGTAAAAGCAGTTGGTAGAAAGAATTTTAATAATGTAAATAAATGGCGACAAGAACATCCAAATTGTAGATATCATGATTCAAAATCAAATGATATGTTAAACCAAATTTTATTAAATTCTACATCAGGTAGAACAGAAGAAGAGCAGATGGCAAGTTATAAAAAAATTATTAAAAATATTACAAAGGAGGTAGTAATAGATAAAAGTAAAAAAAATAAAAATAAATATAATAATTCGTAAAATAATATATTAAAAATTGCTATAATATATTATTTAGTGATAATGGCCCAAAAGACAATTATATCAGAGATTGCTGACAGAAATGTGTTTTTAAATTTGCTACAAAACAATCCAGGTCTAGTAATATTAAAGTTAGGAGCCACTTGGTGTGGACCTTGTCATAAAATTAAACCAGCAGTAGATGGTTTTTTTGCATCTTCACCTGATAATGTAGTATGTTGTGATATTGATGTAGACGAATGTTTTGACTTATATGCCTACTTTAAAAGTAAAAGAATGGTAAATGGAATACCTGCTATTATGTGTTGGAAAAAAGGAAACACACAGTTTATTCCAGATGATAGCATTTCAGGTGCAGACCCAAATGAATTAGACAAGTTTTTTAAACGATGTGGTCTACATTTAGTAGCTGTTCAAACATTACGTTAGTTATAAATATTTTTCTTTAATTTCAATATATATTAAGTTAAATTTTAGATATTGGGATAATTCATTATTAGAAAGTAAATCAGTTGGTTGTAGTAAATTGTTATTAATTAACCAATAAATAATATCATTATAATTTTTATCAAATAAAAACATATAAAACTTTATTGTTCTATTTACATTTATATTTAATAATTTAATAAGAAAGTCTTTACAATGATCATATTTGTTATAAATACTATTAGCTACATTAACATTGTTACATTTAATACATTTACTAATTCCGTGTTCAATTAAAATATTACATACAAAATTATCATTAATAAATTCATTAAAAGTATCTATATTAGTATTAATATTATTACAAAAATTTAAGAACATTTGAATAGTATATGGTTCACTATATTTGTTAGGAAATAAATTTGATATATTATAAATATTTACTAATGGTTGATTTTGACTAATAGTATGACTATAAATACAATCTAAACTCTCAAATAATATAACAGGAGAAACTTCTTCTAACCATTTTAATGTATTAACTGATAAGCCAGATAACATAAATGGACCTCTAGAGTTAAGTTGACCTTCACAATATTCCTTAAAATTATTAAATAAATATTTAGCAAGTTCTAAATTATGGGCACAACAAATTTCAAATCCACTCATAAGCATATATTCATATTTCTTATTATTAGTAATAATATCAATGTCATTTAAAAATTTTATTACATCATCAATACTACCAGATAAACAAATTTTATGAAATCTATCTGTAGTTTCATATTTATCTGTATCTGCTAATTTATTTGTTAGTTTACTAAAATAAACTTCTTCCATTTTTTTATAAATAAATAAATAATTTATCTTTAAATAATTATTAATAATAATAATAATAATGTGTAAATAAGTATTTAAATAAATTATTATGAGTATATAATAATTTATATATGAAAACAAATTTAGGACAATGCACCCCAACAAGTTGCCCAAAAGCAGGTATAAAAATACATGAATCTAACAATCATTATAAAAAGAGCCCTTTTTTAAACGATAGCGATAGCAATAATAGTTTTATTTGCGATAGCAAAAAAAATAGTTTAAAAACAAATTTGCCACAACAAGTAAATACATTAAATAGCCAATTAGATATGTTAGATTTAAATTTAGAAAATTATTCTTTAAAAGATATGTTTAAATTATTTTCAATTGGACAAAATACTGTTTTATCAGAAGATGTAATGAAAGAAGCAAAAAAAGTAGTATTAAAATTACATCCAGATAAATCACAGTTAGATCCAAAGTTTTTTATATTTTATTCAAAAGCATATAAAAAGTTATTTGAAGTATATGAATTTCAAAATAAAAATATAAATAAAAGTCAGAAGGATACAACATATATAAATGTAGTAAATGATATGGAAGAAGGAAATAAAGCAGTATTAAATAATTTATTTGCAAATAATAAAGATTTAAAAGAGTCAAAAAACTTTAATAGTTGGTTCAATGAGCGTTTTGATAAGTATAAGGTAGAAGATGATTTACAAAAAGGTTACGGTGACTGGTTAAAATCAGATAATGATATTAACAATTCTGAAGAAAATGTAACCCAGGCTAATATGAATAAAGTATTTGAACAAAAAAAGAAACAGTTACAAGCGGTAACAATGTATAGAGGTGTTCAAAATAGTTCAACATCATTTGGTAACTTTTTTTGTGGTGCATCATTAAATGATGATGTAAACAATTATACAACAGATAGTTACACAGATTTAAAACAAGCATACACAGAGACGCTAATACCAGTAACAGAAGAGGACTTTAGAAATACAAAAACATATAGAAATGTAGATGAATATAGAAGAGCAAGAGAAACACAAACAACAAAGCCATTAAGTAAGGCAGAAGCAGAATTAATGTTGGCAAGACAAACAAATAAAGATAATATGGAAAGTCAAAGTTTAGCATTTAAATGGGCACAACAAACAGAAAGAGCAAGAGAAAATAACAATATGTTTTGGACAGATTTAAGACAAATAAAAAATTAGTAAACTAATTATTGTCATAATAAAATAAAATAATATAATATAGTAATAATGTTAGTTAGTAATTTTATTATATTATTTATAACCTTAATAATTTTATGTTTATTGTATCAAAGATTTCAAGAAAAACAGTTAAGAAATATGCCATATGCTAACTATGATGCTATTAAAAAGTATTTATTAAATGAATCAGATTTAGCAAAGAGTAAAAAACCGATTATGTGGATACATGTACCATACGAATATAATTCACGTTCATGGGCTAGTTTTGGTTCTCGTTCTAACTGTGATTTAAATCAACCATATTTATATTTAACTGTAAAAAGTATTATAAATCATTGTGATAAATCATTTACAATTTGTATTATAGATGATAAAACATTTCACAAATTAATACCAGGTTGGAATATTGATATGTCATTAATAAGTGAACCAATTAGTTGTTATATTAGACATTTAGCATTAGCTAAGTTAATTTATATGTATGGTGGTATGAGTGTTCCAATTAGTTTCTTATGTTTTAAGGATTTAATCCATATGTATGAAACAGGAACAAGAGGTGATACAATGTTTGTATGTGAAAATGTTAGTAATAATATTACATCAGTACATACAAATTTTTATCCAGATTCAATTTTTTTTGGTGCTAAGAAAGAGTGTGGAATATTAGATAAATATATAGGATTTATGGAAACACATATATCACATGATTATACAGCACAAACAAAATTTGTAGGAGATTTTGATAGATGGTTAAATACGAGAGTAACTAACAAATTAGTAAGACTAATTCCAGGTAAAGAAGTAGGAATAAAAACAATGGATGATGAACAAGTGTTAGTAGATGATTTGTTAGGTAATAGCTATATAAACTTTTATCAAGATATGTATGGAATTTGGATACCAGCAAAACAAATATTAAATAGAACAAAATATGAATGGTTTGCTAGATTAAGTCCACAACAAGTTGTAGAATCTAACACAATAATTGGAAAATATATATTATTAGCTAATGTAGTGGAACCAAATGATACAAATTCTACTTCGTATAAGGTTGAAGGTTATGCAAACTTAAAGGATGTAGCAAATGCATGGGAAGCCCCATTAACAACAAATAAGAATTTAATAACAGTACCAAATTATAAAGAGAAGCCAGAATGGATAGGATTTTGGCGTACACCATTAGATGCACCAGTGTGGGGTCCAATGCCACAAAATTTAGGTAACAATGTTTCAAAAGAAGTTCTTTAAGTAGTTTTAATAATATATTTATGTCTTTAAGTAGTTTTAATAATAATATATATAAATGTATTATTAAAAGTTAATAAAAAATGTTATAAATGATATCATAATTAGATTTATCATATTTAATTTGAGATGTATAAGGAATTTCGTTAAACTTGCATATTTGTCGTAAAACAGTGGTAAAATTGGTATAAGTATTTTTACGTTCTAAATAAAACCGTTTAGACAAATAATAATATTCTTTGATAGTGTTATAAAATGCTTGTATTGATTCATTAAAATTACCTTTTTTAAAAGATTCAAAGTTTACAATGTAATACTTATCAGTTTTAATAGAAATATTATTTAAAAAATCGAATAATACTTCATTAGGTATTTTATACTTAAAAATTTGCGAAACCATTATTATTGTCTAATATAATTATAGATTATATTAAATAGCAATATTTTTTTAAATATTAATAGTTGAAAATGTTTAAAAAATTATAGTAAATCTAACAAATTGTTAGTAAACAAGCTTAGTTCAATTTTGTCTTCATGAATATTATGAAATATAGTAATATATTTACAAATTAAAGGAATAATTTTATATTTTTGTTCTTCAGTAAGTATGTTAGTAATTTTAATAAATAAAAAATAATTATCTAAAATATCCATAACACTATAGCCATTATCAAAAATATTATATATTAATTTAATAGCTTTACAAAGTTCTTTATCTAACAAATGTTGTGTATATTGTTTTAAGGTAAAAAAACTGATGTTAGTACATATTTTATTTGCTAAATCTAAAGTAACGCGTTTATTTAAAATTTTAAATTTCTCCATATAATTAATAAGAATTTTAGCAGTATTATTAGAAACATTTAGGATAAAATCTTGGGCATCAGCATCAATTTGAATATTTTCAGCTTCTTTAATTTTGTTCATAATCTTTAGCAAATTTTCAGTAGCAAGTGGTTTTATTTTAATTAAGGAAAGTCTTGATTGTAAACTTTCAATTACTTTTTGTGTATTAGAACAAGAACAAATAAAATGTACATTGTGACTATATTTGTCAATACAATTACGAAATACTTGTTGACTTTGTTCATTAATTAAATCAAGATCATCTAACACAACAATTTTCTTTTTTCCTTTGACTTCACTACTAGTTTGGCAAAAGATTTTAACATCATTGCGATAATAATTAATACCTTGTTCTTTAAGGCTGTTAATATGTAAAATATTAGTTTCATATTTGTTAGGTTCTAGACCATTGTAATATTCACGAATGGCTGCATTTAAGAAAGAAGTTTTGCCAGAACCAATATCTCCAATAAAAAGAATATTTAGGTTATTCATACTAATAAGAGTTTCTAACATTGTTAGAATTTCATTATCAACTTCAAAGTCTTTGAAATAATGTGGTTGATATTTATTTATAAAAAGTATATTAGACATATTAATATTTATATTCGTAAAATAATATTTAAGTATATCTCATTAAATATTATTAATTAGAAATTAATTATGGATAATCAAAAAGAGAATTATTATAAAGTTCTTAATGTTAGTGAAAATGCTACACCAGATGAAATTAAAAAATCATATAGGCAATTATCATTTAAGTATCATCCAGATAAAAATCAAGGTTCTGCAGAAGCAACTGCTAAATTTCAACAAATAAATGAAGCATATGAGACCTTATCTGACCCAGAAAAGAAACAACAATATGATATGACACGTAATAACCCTTTTTCTAATTTTAATGGAGGTGGTGGAATAAATGCAAATGATTTAAATAACATATTTGCTAACATGTTTAATCCATTTCAAAATCATATGGGAGGAATAAATATGGGAGGAATGAATATGGGAGGAATGAATATGGGAGGAATGAATATACCAGGAATGCCAGGTATAAGAATTTTTACAAATGGAAATATGTTTGGACAAAATAAACCACCTCCAATTCAGCATCATTTAACTATATCAATAGAACAAGTGTTAGTTGGTACTACAATTCCAATTGAAATTGAAAGATTTATTATTGAAGGACAGACTAAAAGTCTAGAAAAAGAAACATTATATATACCTGTACCAAAAGGTATTGATAATGGTGAAATAATTATTTTACAAGATAAAGGTAATATTATAAACCACAATATTAACAATATGCCTATTATGAAAGGTGATGTAAAAATATTTATTGAAGTACAAAATAAAACAGAATTTAAGCGTCAAGGATTAGATTTAATATATGAAAAAAAGATAGGATTAAAAGATGCTTTATGTGGATTTACATTTGAAATAAAACATATTAATGGTAAAATGTATACAATTAATAATAATATAGGAAGTATAATTTCGCCAAATTATAAAAAATTAGTACCAAATCTAGGTTTATCAAGAGATAATCATACAGGCAATTTAATAATACAATTTGAAGTACAATTTCCAGAAAAATTAAGTGAAGAAACTGTTAAAAAGTTGTTAGAAATTCTTTAAACTAATAAATTATTATTGTTATTTTAATAACAAGAAAAACAAAAAAACAAAAAAACAAAAATAAAAAAATTGAATAAAGTTATATAAATATACATATTTATATAAAAAGAAAAATAATTAGTATATGCATACTTTGTTAATTAACGATTTTAATGATGTATTATCAGATATAACAGATGATTTGTCTGATTTTGACTTTGATACATACGATTTTGAGATGACAGATAATTTGTTAGATGTAAACGATTTAAAACCAAATATAAAATGTGAATTTATATCAGAAGAGTTTTATAAAGAATTTATGGCAATGTTTAAATTTATTCAACGATTTACAAAAGAGCAAAAAGAACTTACTAAATTGGTGTTAATTGAGTATATTGAATTAGGAAAAATAATTGTAGAAGTAGAAGAATATGATGAGATGTTATTTTCAGAAGACGAAGTAGACGTAAAATATAATGTAATATTATTACTAATTGATAATAATATTACAACAATTAATCGTTCGCTTACACAAAGTCGAAACGCGAAATTAAATAAAAATATTACACTAGATGTTTGTAAGGCTCCTTATATTGGATTGCGATATAAGTAAAAATTAATTAATTTTCTTTAAGTTAATTTAGAAATAAATAATTTAATTAAAAAAGAACTTAAGAATTAAATATTAATATAATATGTAGAGTAATATACTCTAATTTGGCTCAGTAATTCAGTGGCAGAATATTTGCCTTGTAAGCAAAATGTCGTGGGTTCGATTCCCATCTGAGCCTCATAATATAATATCAAAAGTATTTTAATATTATATAAAAAAATAAAATATAGTAGTAATATATTATAAATGGGGCTAAGATTAGGTTCAAGAATTTATACAAATAGTTTTGTTCAGCAAGACAACAATGCTTACACACCAAGACAATCAGGTAATTCATTCTATGGCTTATCAAGACCACAATATGCGTCAAATACTTATTATGGATTATCTAATAATGGAGCAGGTGGAGCTAGTGATGGACGTGCTGCTAGATATAACAGAGCTAGATTTGGCTATACAACTAGCCCTAATGTAGTCTTTGGACTTTAATTATTAATAAATATTTATTTTAAATTTTCTATTGCTACTCTTACACCTCTTAATTTGTCATCTAAATAATTCATACTATAATCTCTAAAAATATCTTCCCAACTATCACAATCATGATTATTATATATAAGTTTAAATATATGATGTTCTTTTTTAGATATAAGTAAATACAATTCTAACAATTGTTTTTTCTCTTCTAAAGACCAATTTGACCAATCAGAATTAGTAACCTTTAACTTATTTATTATACTTTCCATTATTTATAATTTAGATAATATATTTTTATTATTAACGAGCCGACTGTTACTTTGTTTTTTAAACTGTCGGTTACTTTGTAACCTTTAAGGCTCGAAGAGCTGACTGTTGATTTGCTTTTTAAACTGTCGGTTACTTTGTAACCTTTAAGAAATTTTTCTAGTAGGAATTTCAGCAGATACAAGATAAATAGAGTTTTCAGTAATAATAATGAAATCAGTACCACTCTTATAAAATTTAGCAATAGGAGAAGTATATTCTTCGGCATTTTTAACTAATAATTTCTCACCACCTTCTCTAATACCAATTAAAGCCTTTTTATCTAAAGAATTAGTCCAATAATCCATTAAAATAGGCTTATCTTCAACAATAGCTAATTTACAAGCATGTTCAAGAGTTTTTTCAGTAGGTAAACGGTATCCAGAAGCAGTAGCAGAAGAATCAGCAGAAGGAGCGGAAGCTGAATTGTTAGTTTTTGGTTCAGACATTTATAATATTTAAGTATATATTTCTTTAAATAGTTATTTTAATAAAATATATATTTAAAGATTAAATATATATTTTAATATAAATTAATTAAATATAATTAATGAAAAAACTTTTAGAACAAAAATCTTCGCTACAATATTTAAATAATATTGTTAACTATAATGCCAATTTTGATGCTAAAGTTAAAATTGATGACATACTAACAAAATATATAAATATTGTTAAAGAATATATAAATGTTTTTAATTTAAAAATTAAAGGTAAATATCTAAAGAATTCAAATTATATTTTTCAAAAAGGATTTGAAACAGTTACACATGTTTTTAAATTAATTTTAATTTATACAAAAAATCTAGAATTAACTACATATCATAGTCAAAAGGCTATTTATTTTTTTGTTGAATTTACTGAACAAATTACTGATGAACATAATATATTCTTACAACTAACAACTAGAGATGCTAGTATGTTTGTATATAAAAAGACTATCTTTGAAATTAATAATGATTATAAAAGAAAATATAATTGTGAACTAACAAATAAGGAAGAAGAAATTATAACTAATTTACGTGTATTTTTTAGTATTTATAATTTGTTAGTTAGTAATAGTTTAGAAACAATAAATTTTATTGAAAATTTTAGCAATAAAATAAATAAATTAAAAGATATGGCTTCTATATTTTTACAATTAATAGAAAAAATTACAAGTTATAAAGAGACAACAACTAACAAAATTGAAATGTTTGAAATTTTAACACAATTTTTAGCCAATCCTAAAGAAGATTTTACTCATCTTCTTCAAATATAATATTTGATACCTTTTTTTCAGCAGAGCATAAAGGTTTTAATAATTTACTAGAACTATTATCATTAATAGTAAGATTTGTATTACTTGTATTACTAGTATTAACAGTAGATTTATCAATAGTAATAAGGCGTTTTCTAATTTTCTTCTTTTTATCTTTATTAACATCGTTATTAAGTCCAATAGCAATATGTCTAAACTCAGTAACTAACATTGATTTTAAGAAGTGATATATTTCTAGTAATACATCTTCATCACACATACCAACAATTAAAACACTACCTGTTCTAAATATCATAAATGATACTTCAACATAACGACCATTAGCTTTGTCTCCAACTAATATACCATTTTGAACTGGTAAATCGTAATTATAATAAAACTTGCATTGAATGCCAGGATAAGAACAAGGTTCATAAATAGATTGTAAATTATATTTAAATTTGATAATATTATAAAGTACATCACGATTAATAAAGAAACCGCAGTTAAAGTTTGAATTAATTAATACAGTATCACATGTCTTTTGATAAGTCAAAGTATCTTCAACATATGGTTGAATAGTTTGAATAATATGTTGTAAAACAGTTTCAAACATAGCATCACTTTGAACACCAGGTATTTCTAATTTGCCAGTATTAAATACTTTAATATGAAATTCTTTATATTCACCATCCATTTTAATACGTAATATCATAACAAAACAATTATAAAATGCTTGTTTTTGTTTAGTTCTATATGACATAATATCTTTTTTAGAAACACCAATAGAAATTTTGCGAATATCTTTAAACTTAATACGTCCAGTAGGATTATTAATGCTTACAAGTACATTTTCTTCATAATAAAGTTCTTTTTTAAGACGTTCATGTATTTCTGCTAAATATTCCGGTGTAGGTGAATTAAGCTTAATTTGTTTTTTAATTACACCATTTTTAGGAAGTGAATATGGAATAATTGGTATTTCCCAAAATACACGTAAATAGTCAATAGGTTTAGTTAAATACGCAATTTTAGATTTAGTAGAAATATAAATTTCAGAAGGTTTAGGAGGTTCAATTGACTCATCCAGTTTAAAATTATTATCTAATGTATCATCTCCATTTAATTCTTCTTCATCATCAGATTCACAGTTGTTATTTCCAGATGAAATAAAGTTAGACCATTCATCATCTATATTTGACATTTATTTAATAAATTTTTTCTTTAAGTCTAATATTAATATATTTATTTCTTTAAGCCTTTTGTCTATATTATTTATGTTAATAATAATTTAAATAATATTATTTCAATTTTAATTTATAAATTTTTTTTGTTATACAATATAAATGAATAGTTATTTAGCTAGTGAAAAGGCCAAAAATGTTCCAATTGAACAAACCCCTTCTACATTCATGGAAGATGAATATAGCTTAAAAGAAAATGTTTTTGATCCTTCTAAATGTTCTCCTCCTAATGACTTTTTAGCTAAATTAGAGTTAAGAATGAACCTTTATAATGTAACAAATATAAAATAAAAAGAAAAATTTATTAATAATAGTATTATTATTAATAAAAATAAAGTTATTAGGATAAAAGCCTAATAAGATTAATTAAGGAATAATTGATATAATATGTATTTTTACAATCTTCATTATGCATAATATTTTCAACAAAAGCAAAAAATTCTTTATTTAATTTACTATTTTTAGCAACACCTTTACTATTGCTAAAAATTTGAATAATATAATTAAGAAAATCTTTAATAATGTTCTTTTTGTCAATATTATATTTAAAACTAATTTCAGTAATGCTATAAATAAGCACTTTTAAATCTTCTTTATCAGTTACTTTGGTTTTAATTATTTGTTTATATAATTGTTCCCAAACACTATCATCAATAATACAAAATTGGTCTTCACTAATGTTTTGATTTGCTTGTATAAAATTAATCATTGATCTAATATCAGATTTATATAGTTTTTGAATAAGTTGTAATGATTTAATATTAATATTAAGTTTTTCAGATGTTGTAATATGATTTAAAAAGTTAATTATATCTTGTTCAGGTAATTGATTAAAGCGTAAACGTAAAAATTCATTTTGTAGACCTTCATCAATGCGACTAATATAATTACAAATAAGACAAAATCTAACAGAGTTAGAATAGTTTTGTAATAAATAGCGTAAAGCTTGTTGTGCGTTTTTAGTCATATAATCAACTTCATCTAAAATAACAAATTTCATTCCATTATTAAAAAGTGAATTTGAGTTGACAAATTGGTTAATTTGGTTTCTAATAATATCAATACCTCTTTCATCAGATGCGTTTAAATGTATAGTTAATCCTTTACCGCTTTGACCTAAATGTTCTTGATATGCGTTAATAAGGTTAATAATAGTGGTTGTTTTGCCAGTACCAGGTGGTCCATAAAATAATAAATTTGGAAAATAAGATGTATTAATAATATTTTTTAAAATTCTTTTATTGATAGGATCTAACACAATATCGTCAAAGTGTGTTGGCCTATATGCTTCAACAAGGGGTATTTTGCTCATTTTGTTAGAATATTATATTTTATAAAATTGTTTTTAACTTAAAATTTTGGATAATTAGTTTATTTGTAAATTTTATTTTCTTTACTATTGGGGCAAAATATTTAGGCAAAACTTAGCTTTTTAAAATAAAAAATTGAAATTAAAATATTTAGGTATTATAAATGTATAAAACTAACAACAACTATATACACGATAATATGTCACAAAAATCATCTGCTTATTTAGAAATTATAATAGGTCCAATGTACGCCGCCAAAACAACTTACATTATTGAAATGTATAAAAAATGTAACTTTTGTAATATCAATGTAGCAGTAATTAATCATTCAATTGACAACAGATATGACGATGAATTGATGTCAACTCATGATAAAGTAAAAATTCCTTGTATTAAAACTGATAAACTAATGGACTTATATATTGAACATCTTAATATGGAGACAAATGAAGAAATTTATAGAATTAAAGATAAATATAAGGTTGGAATTAGTGAAGTAATTTTAATTAATGAAGGCCAATTCTTTTCTGACTTAGAAGAATTTGTTAGATTAATGCTAGAAAGAGGAAAGAAAATTTATGTTTGTGGATTAGATGGTGACTTTGAAAGAAAGAAATTTGGACAACTATTAGACTTAATTCCTCTTTGTGATAAAGTAACTAAACTAACATCATTATGCTCAATTTGTAAAGATGGAACTCCTGGTATATTTTCTAAACGCATTACAAATGAAAAAGAACAAACAGTTGTTGGCTCTTCTAATTATATTCCTGTTTGTCGTGCTTGTTATGACATTAATTAAAATTATTTATCAATAACTTAAACCATTTTTTTAATTAATATATTAAAACTACTTAAATCGATTTTTATTAATACTAATATAATTCTTTTTTATATTAATGTCTACTATTGAACCTCCTGCTAATGCTCCTAAAAAACGTGGTCGCAAATCTAAAAAAGAGCTATTAGCAGCTCTTAATCTTCAAGAACAATCATCTAATAATGATAATATTGAAATTAATATTGTTAATAATAATAATAATAATAATAATAATAATAATAATAATAATAATAATAATAATGATGAACCTTCTGAAAAACCTGCTCCTAAAAAACGTGGTCGAAAACCTAAAGGCGGTAAAATTATTCAACAAGTTGTTACTTCTAATATAGAATCTAATGTAAAACAAAATGTTATTTTACATCTTAAATGCTCTATGAAGGACTTAAGTGAATCAAATAATAGTGAACAAGTTATGCCTTTTGATAAACAATCTGAACTTTCATATGATTTATTATTAAATCATGAAAATAATAATTTTAACAATAATTCTTCTTATTTTTATCTTAATAATAATACTTCTAATAATAATAATAAGTTAAAAAAATATGAAGAAGAAGAAGACGATGATTATTATGAATATGAAAATGCAAATGATAATAAAAATGTAGCAGATAAGCTAAGAGAATTAAGTCATAATTTACATCATAACAATATTAGTGATAAGAAATCTGCTTGTTTTTGGTGTACATGTGACTTTGATAATACACCTATTTCTATTCCTAAATGCTGTAAAAATGGTATTTACGAAGTATACGGATGCTTTTGTAGCCCTGAATGTTCTGTTGCCTATTTAATGGAAGAAAATATTGACAGCTCTACTAAGTTTGAACGTTATCATATGCTTAATCATCTTTATTCTAAACCTTATAATTATAAGAAAAATATTAAACCTGCACCTAATCCTTATTATATGTTAGATAAATACTATGGCAACTTATCTATTCAAGAATACCGTGCATTGCTACAAAATGATCGTTTATTTTTAATTGTTGATAAACCACTTACTAGAGTTCTACCTGAACTACATGAAGACAATGATGAATTTATTTTAAATAATAAAGTTATTCCTTCTAACAATTTCCAAGTAAAGAAACGTCTTCAACGTAAACCACAAAATAAAAGTAATGCTGTTAATGAAAAATTTGGTACCTTATTTGCTTAAATAATATATAAAATTATTTTTTTATAAAATAAAAAATTTATATATTATTTTCTTCTTCTATTATTTAATCTACGAGTGTGTCTTCTTTTATTCACTCTATGAGTGTTTCTTTTTTTATTAGATTTTCTTTTTCTTCTTTTTTTACCACCACCTAAATTTTCTAATTCTTCTTCTTGTTCTGATGTCATACCACTAAAATTAGCAAAACTAGTTGGAGCATTTTTTAATTCAGTTAATCCTTTTGTTAGATGTTCTGTAGCACCAGGACCAAGTGTATCACGTAAAAAAGCTAATCTATCTTGTTTAGGTTTTACATTTTGTAAGCGTCTTATTTCTTGTTCATTTCTAACAATTATTTCATCTAATACTGCATATTTTCTTTCTAATTCTTTTATTCTTTCATTATTTACTTTTGAACCTAGTTTTTCTAATCGTTTTAAATTTACTAATTCTGTAATAATATCAAGTTTTTCACGTTTTTTTCTTTCAATTAATCTTGATAATTCATTTATTCTATCTATATTTAATATATTACTCATACTACATTATCTAAATATTAAAATTATAAATCATTTTTTTTTTCTAAATTTGCTTGAGATTCTTGAATATTTTCACGAATTTGGTCAATATTAACTGGATTTTTCTCATTATATTTACGCATTGATTCATCTAAAGTATAACGAATTTGTTTATAAATTTCTTGATTAACTGTTTTTACTTGTACCTTTTTTTCAGGAATATTCATAAAATCCTTAATTACTTTAATATAATCATAATTAAATAATTTTAATTTTTCTTTTGCTTCTTCTTTTGTATAAGTTGTCTGTGACATAATCATATTTACATGTTTTTCAATGTCATCATTACTTAAAAAACTTATTTTATCTGCCATTTTAAAATCTAATGTCTATATACTATTAATAAATTATTTTTTAAATCATATTAAACGCAATACATTATAGTATTATATAATCCCTATATTATCCTTAAATAAAATGACTACCACTAATAACGAAATTGAATCTATTATTGCTGAAGTTAGCAGTATTTTGCGTAACAGATTAAATTCATTGGTAAATAATGTTAAAAATGATGAAAATAATGAAGCTGTCCTAAATTTGCCTATTGTTAAAAAGGTTTTAGAAAGTGTTAAATCAAATAATACTAATACTACTATTACTACTACTTATAATGATAAAAATGATGAAGCAATTAAACAGTTACAAAATGATAGTCAATCTTGTAAAGAAGATATTAAAACTTTAACTAATATGTGTTTACAAATTAGTAGAGCAATTTCTGACTTACAAAGCAGTATAGCTAATTTATCAGATAAACATAATAATTTAACTAAATGTGTTGAAGAAACTACAAAGTCTGAAAATATTCAAATTAAAATTGTAGAAAAAGAGAAGCCTAATATTATTTTTATTGAAGAAGAAGAAGAAGAAGTTGATAGTAGTACTTCGCTAGAACTAGAAGAAGCTAGTGAAGAAGAACAAGAAGAAGAATCTAATGAAGAAGAAATAGAACAAGAAGAAGTAGCTAATGAAGAAGAAATAGAACAAGAAGAAGTAGCTAGTGAAGAAGAGCAAGAAGAAGTAGCTAGTGAAGAAGAACAAGAAGAGCAAGAAGAAGTAGCTAGTGAAGAAGAACAAGAAAAGCAAAAAGAAGTAGCTAGTGAAGAAGAGCAAGAAGAAGTAGCTAGTGAAGAAGAACAAGAAGAGCAAGAAGAGCAAGAAGAAGTAGCTAGTGAAGAAGAACAAGAAAAGCAAAAAGAAGTAGCTAGTGAGGAAGATGAAGAAGTAGAAGAACAAGAAGCTAATAAAGTAGAACACGTAGCTAGCGAAGCAGAAGATGAAGAAGGTGGATTAGAAGTATTTGAAATTGAGATTGATGACGTAACTTATTTTGCTACTGATGAAGAAAATGGTGATTTATATGAAGTAGCAGAAGATGGTGATATTGGAAAGAAGGTTGGTTTTATTAAAGATGGTGAAGTAGAATTTATCTAAATAATTAAATCAATAATAATTAAAAATGTAAATACAATATATAGTAATAATGTTAGATATTTGTTCACCAGCATTAATATATATAGTATTTTCATTAACACAAATTATTATTGATATTTTTCAAGGTATGTATAATACAGCATTTATGAAGCTAATAGTAGCAACATTAATAACTATTTTGTTAGATGCTTTATGTAAAAGAGGTTTAGATGTAATTTCATGGGTTATTGTATTTATTCCTTTTATTTTTATGACAGTAATTGTTTCAGTATTATTATATATTTTTGGACTTAATTCTGATACAGGAACTAACAAATCAACTAGTAAACAAGTTCCATATGATTTTTCTAATGGCAATTTAATCTTTACTACTAATAATAGTAATATTAATACAAATACTATTAACAGTTCTAATAATAAATATACTAATAGTTATAAGGATAGTTATTATAATAGTTCAAATGCACCATCATTATATGAATCAACAGAACCATATATTTCTAGATTAATATAATTATATAAAAATTAAAATAATTAAATTAGATTTAATATAAAAAGATTTTTATATTAAATAATAACAAAATAACAATGTTTTTTATATTAAAAAACTTATTTAGTAATGAATTTATTTTAAATATTGGATTTAAAATAGTATATTTATACAGTTATTGTGAAATACTTTTAAAGAAATATATACCTAGTTTATTAGTTAAAGATAAAGACAAAAATAAAAATAATACTGGTTTACATTATTATAAAGATGGTATGTTAATGATTGGTCAAAAAGATAATTTTAATTTACTTATTTACATATCAGAAAATATACATAATAATAAACCAATTAATATTAAACGTATTGTTAAAAGAATTGATTTTGATAATTATTATACACTAACAAATTATAAGTTTATTAGTTTTACGATAAATTATTTAGGCGATGAATATGAAGTACATTTATCTAGTCCAAAACATACTTATTACATTCTAAATAATGAATTTGACTCAGCATTTATAAAATATTATTTAGTAAATTATTGTGATATTAAATTAAATTTAGAAGAAGATAATAATTTTACATACTCATGCACTATACTTGATGAAAATATGAATGTTGTTAGTTTTACAGAAAATGATAAATTAATTTTGTTTTATGATACTTATAAAGTTATAAAATGTCAATAAATATTTTTTATTTTTGTTTTTAATTAATTAAGGCTTAAATAATTAATTAATTAAAAAAAAGGATTTAAAAAAAATTGATTAGTATTTATATACAAATGGTTACTCCAGATAATCAAGTAATATTAACAACATCACCAAAAATGGAACCAGAAAACGAAGTTATAGCTGAACAGGTATTTCATAAGTTACAATATAAATGGACTTTATGGGCACATTTACCACATGATAATAACTGGACGAAGAATAGTTATATTCCTATATTTACATTTTCAAATGTAGAAGAAGTTATTGCTATTAATAGTGTTATTCCTGAGGCAATGGTTAAAAATTGTATGTTGTTTATTATGAGAGAAGGAGTTATGCCAATGTGGGAAGATCCAAAAAATATTAATGGTGGATGCTTCTCATATAAAGTTTCTAATAAACAAGTTTGTGATGTATGGAGAGATTTGTCATATGTTCTAGTAGGTGATACTATTAGTGCAAATATGAACTTTGCGAATTCAGTAGCAGGTATTACAATTAGTCCTAAGAAGAACTTTTGTATTATTAAGATTTGGATGATTGATTGTAATAATCAAAATCCATCAGTTGTAACAACAGAGGTACGAAATTTATCACCACAAGGATGCTTGTTTAAGAAACATGATACTTCTATTAAAGAATTTAATAGTAAGTAAAATCAATAATAATATTAATAAGTATTTAAAGAATTAAATACATATTAATAAATATAATGACAACAACATTTATAACAGTAATTTTTGATATTTATAAAGATGAAGAAGTAGATATTAGAAAAATAAAAGAAAAAGAATAAACAGATTTGAAGAATTAGCTGCATCAGGTATACAAATAGTTCTTTTTTGTTTCCCAGTTTATGAAAAACTATTACAATCAATTCTTAATAAATATTTAAATATAAAACTACTAGAAATTATTAATTTAGAAGATTTGTTAGTATATAAAATTTGTTTAGATTACAAAAAAACAAATAAACAAATAAACAAATAAACAATTAACATTATTTTCAATATTTTTAAATATGACTAATAAACTTATATGGGAGACAAGTTACTGGAATTAGTTAGAACAAAAAAATTTTTTTAATCCATAATGGTATTTTGCTATATTTAATGATAGCATTATAAATAATATTCCGCTTTAATTAAAAAATTTAATTTTAAAAAATATTAATAAGTTTTTTAAATGATTTAAATAGATATTAATAATTATTAATATTATGAAATATCCATTTGTTATATTTTATCGTAAAAATGAATATAATGATATTGATAAAAAATTATTAGATTATTCTAATAATTTAAATTGTACTATTTTTATTGCTGATAATATTAATAATATTAAAAATTTATATAACTCAAATTACCAGTTACTTATTACATATGGAACTACAATTGAAGAATATTTAATTGAATTTGAAAATATAATTTCTAAAAATATGTTAGTTAGACATAGTCATATTAATATTACTTCTAATATTATAAATAATTTAGATGAATTTAATAATTATATTAATACTAAATTTATAGAATTATGTAGTTTAGATAGAGAATTAACTAGACCAGTTTTTTCTTTATTCACACCATCTTACAATTCATTCAATAAAATTTTACGTGTATATAATAGTTTAAAAAAACAAACATTTATAGATTGGGAATGGATAATTATAGATGATTCCCCTGATGAAAATAATTTTACTTTTTTAAAACAAAATTTTTCAAATGATTTTCGTATAAGATTTTATAAAAGATCATGTAATAATGGAAGTATTGGAAATGTAAAAAACGAAACTATTGGATTATGTAGAGGTAAATATTTATTAGAAATGGATCATGATGATGAATTATTACCAGATGTATTACAAGATGCGGTTAATTTGTTTGAAAAAGAAGCAAATGTTGGATTTATTTATATGGATTGTGCGTGTGTTTATGAAAATGGTAATAATCAATGGTATGGTGATTTTATTTGTAAAGGTTATGGAGGTTATTATTCTCAAAAATATAATAATAAATGGCTATTAGTTTATATTACTCCAAATATTAATAATATTACTATGAGTCATTTAGTTTGTTGTCCAAATCATCCTAGAATTTGGCGTAAGGAAACTTTACTAGAATTAGGTAGTTATTGTGAATATTTACCAATATGTGATGATTATGAAATTATATTAAAAACTAGTATAAAAACAAAAATAGCAAAAATTCATAAATTAGGTTATATTCAATATATGAATAATTCCAATAATAATTTTTCTATAATAAGAAATGAAGAAATTAATAGAATTGGTCCTAACTATATTTATCCAATTTATTATAAAAAATTTTTAATACATGAAAAAATGAAAGAACTAAATGCTTATGAAGATGAAAAATATATTGAAAATCATTCTAAAATTTGGGAAAGAGATATATATAATTATAAGCACAAGTTTTGTAATAGTATAATAAATAATGATTATGATACTCAATATTGTATAATTGGATTAGATAGTTTAATTTATAATATAGATAAAATAAACGAATTATATAAAAACTTAAAAAATGATTTTATAGTTTTAGAAAACAAAGTTTCACTTGAATATTTACAAGAAAAATTAGAAGAATATAATTTTAGTAGAATGAAATGTTATACTCTTATTGACACTAATAGTGAACAATTAATTAATTATTTTAAATTATTATATTTATCCACAGATAATTATGAAATTTTAAATATTGAAATAAAAAAACCAATATTTAATTCTAGTTTTAATAATAGATATCAAATTATTAATAGTTTAACAAATACAAACCAAAAATATTTGGAAATTGGTATAGAATATGGAGATACTTTTAAAAATGTTCATTTTTTAAATAAAATAGGTGTAGATCCAGATATTAAATATTTATCAGAGAATGATAAATTATATAATATATCATCTGATGAATTTTTTATTAATAATAACCACTTTTTTGATATTATTTTTATTGATGGAATGCATCAGATTGAATATGTTATAAATGATATAAATAACTCTATTAAATATTTAAATGAAAATGGAAAAATTTTTATTGATGATATTATGCCTTTAAATTATAATGAACAATTAAAAATCCCAAAAAAACATTATTATGAAAATAATATATTAAAATATGGGGAGTCATGGACAGGAGATGTTTGGAAAGTTATTTATTATATATTAACACAGTTTTCAGATAAAATTACGTTTAAATATTACTCAAATATTAATTATAGAGGAGTTGCTTTAATTCAAATAAATGAAATTTTTTATATTAATACAAATGAATTAACTATTATAAATAATTACAAATATTTTAATGATTATAATAACTATTTAGAACTAATTGAAAGACTTAATAATAAATAGTTTTATACATATTAATTTTATTAGTAATTATTTCTTGTATATATAAAAAATCATTATCATCTTTTATTTTATTTAAGTATTGAATACCTTCATCATATTTTTTTAATAAATAACATATTTCAGATAATTCTAAATACAAATATTTTCCATAACATTTAATATCTACATTTTTATATTTATTTTTTATAGATTCATATGAACAATTTAATGCTTTATGTAATAAGTTATAACTTGTTTCATATTTTTTTATTTTAGTACAATACATACTTAAATAATAATATGGTTCAGCCTTATCTGGACATATATTAATTGCTAATAAATAATAATTGTTAATTATATTATAATTATTAATTGTTTGATTTGTTAATAAAGCTAAATTAATATATATTTCATAGTATAACTCTAATAAATCTTTGTTATTTGTTGATTGTATTTGTTTTTCACATTCTTTAAAAAAAATTATTGATTCATTTATATTATTATTATATTTTAACAATAATGCTGTATCATATAATGTATTTATTAATGTATCATTATTAGTCTCATATTTATTAATAAATTTATAAATATTTGTATTTATTTTTACATAGTTAGTTTCATTTTTAAATATTAATATTTTTTCTTGATTTGGTATTATAAAATTAATTTTATCCATTTATATAATTAATATTAAAATACTTTTTATATTATTATTAGTTAAATATTAATATTTTAAAAATATTAATATTATATTTATGAATTTTACTTTATCAGAAAATCTAACAATATGTTTAAATATGATAGTTAAAAATGAATCTCATATAATTAAAAATACACTTGAAATGTTATGTAATAAAATAAATTTTTCATATTGGGTAATTAGTGATACAGGTTCAACAGACAATACAACCGAAATTATTACACAATTTTTTAAAGATAAAAATATTCCTGGCGAACTTTATATAGATAAATGGGAAAATTTTGCTCATAATCGAACATTAGCATTAAATTATGCATATAGTAAAACAGATTTATTATTTATTTTTGATGCTGATGATGAAATTTATGGTGATATTTTAATACCAACTAATTTAAACTTTGATGGATATTATTTAAATTTTGGTTCAAAAGATGGAATTTCATATCAAAGAGTTTTAATTATTAATAATAAACTTGTATGGAAGTTTAAATCTGTTATACATGAATATATTTATTGTTTAAATTTAAATGCTACTTTTACAACAATAGAAGGTAATTATTATATTGTATCTGGTAGAAATGGTAATAGAAATAAAGACCCTAAAAAATATTTAAATGACGCTAATTTATTAGAAGAAGCTTATATAGTAGCTAAAAATAATAATGATGATATTTATTTACGTTATGGATTTTATATAGCCCAAAGTTATTTTGATTATGGTGATTATATAAAAGCAATTGAATGGTATAAAATTACTTTAAATAATAATAATTGGTATCAAGAAAAATATATAGCATGTCTTAAATTATTTGAATTATATAATTCATTAAACAAAATTGAAATAGGGATATATTATTTAGTTGAAGCATTTAAATATGATAAAACTAGATGTGAATGTTTATTACATTTAATTAAATATTATTGTAATAATGAACAAAATGATATAGCATATTTATATTATTATAACTTTAAAAAATTTTATGAAAATGAATATTTAAATCAGATTAATATTGCTAATAATAAATTATTTGTAGAATGTGATAAATTTAACTTTTATTTACCTTATTATATGATAATAGTTTCAGATAAAGTAAAAAATTTATATAGTGAAGCAACACACACTATTTGTAAAATGTTTGAAATTATTTTTATAAAAAAATATAATATTTTTAATGAGTTTTTTATTGGTAATTTATTATATAATTTACAATTTTTTATTGATATTTGTATTATAAATAATTCTAATTTTATTAATTTATTTCAAGAATATATTACACACCTTGAAAATAACAATTATAATTTATTTAAGCACGATTTTATACAGTTGTATTTAAAATATAATATTAAAATAAAAAATATTGATTTATCTCTGCCTAAAACAAAATTTACAATAGAAGAATGTAAAAAAAGTAATAAAATTTTATTTTTTACTGGGTTTTCAAATATATTATGGAACTATACGTATAGTCTTACAAATGGTTTAGGTGGTTCTGAAACTGCTGTTATTAATTTATCACAATACTTTCCTAGTAATTATGAAATTTATATTGCTGGAGAAGTTTCTGAAGAAAAAATAAATAATATTACATATTTAAATTTTCAATCATTATCAAATATTATTAATGTAGTTCCATTTCATACTGTTATTGTATCAAGATATATTAGTTTTTATGAATTATTTCCAAATACATCATTTTATCAATCATTTATATGGGGTCATGATATTAATTTACATAATTATGGATGTAAATTAGATGTAAATTTTATTTTAAAAAAATGGTTACCAAAGATTAATCTATGTGTTTGTCAAACTGAATGGCATATAGAACAATTTAAAATATTATATCCAGAATTAAAAAACAAATTAATACATATTAATAATGGAATATCAGTTGAAAAATTTGTTTATAAAACTAATAAAATAACAAATAGTTTTATTTATTCATCTTGTTCTGAAAGAGGTTTAGATAGATTACTTGAATTATGGCCTCAAATTCAAACTGAATTATATGAACCCAAATTATTTATATGCTCATATAATAAATTTCCCAGTAATAATTATGAGAATCAATTAAATGATATTATAAAAAAATATAATAATATTACTCATCTTGGTTCTTTAAGTCAAGATAAATTATATGAACTATTATCTTCTATTGAATATTGGTTATATCCTACAAATTGGCCAGAAACATCTTGTATTACAAGTATGGAGATGTTAATGTCTAATGTAATTTGTTTATATTATCCAATTGCTGGTTTAGTTAATACTTTGCAAAATTATGGTATTATAATTTCAAAAGAAAATGAAATAAACACCATTTTAGAATTATCAAATAAAACAAAAAGTCAAATAATAAAAAGAGGTAAAGAATATGCCTTATCTTGTAGTTGGGAGAATAGAAGTAAAATATGGCTAAGTTATTTATTTAATAATAATATTAATAATAATTCTATTAATAAAAGATTACTTGATTTACATGAATACTATACAATACCAAATGAACATATTAATTTTTTAAAAAAACTTAAATTTAAAGAACAATTTGAACCACTAATAATATATGATATTGGAGCAAATGTTTTACATTGGACACGAGAAGCAAAGAATATTTGGCCAAATTCTGAATTTATTGTATTTGATGCAATAAAAAGTGCTAGTTTTTTATATGAACAATATAATTTAAAATATCATATTGGTGTTTTAAGCGATAAAGATAATAAAATTGTAAATTTTTATGAAAATTTTGAACATCCTGCTGGTAATTCTTATTACCAAGAAATAGGACATCCAAAATCAAGTGAAATATTTCCTGATAATAGTTTTACAGAACAAGAATCTATGACTTTAAATACTATTGTAAAAACAAAACAATTTCCATATCCTGATTTAATTAAAATTGATGTTCAAGGGGCAGAATTAGATATTATTAAAGGTAGTTTAGATATAATTAATAAAGCTAAATTTTTAATAGTTGAACTTCAACATATACAATATAATAAAGACGCACCTTTATGCCATGAAACAATTTCTTTTCTTAAAAATAATGGATGGAATTTATATGCTGAAAAATTTAGTGATAATGGCCCTGATGCTGATTACTGTTTTATAAAAATATAAATAAACATTTTTTTATTTTTCTGTTGAGAAAAAAAATACTTGAAATAAACGTCCATTTTCTTTTGAATCACCAAAATAATCCATTGACATATGAAAATTATTAGAATTAAATAAAACCAAACGATTAAATATATTACCAATTGTATCAATTTTTGTCCATTTTGTTAAATCTTGGCTACAATTATCAATTTCTAACTTATTATCTAAAATTTCCATATCTCTTTTACAAGTTGTTCCATCATAAAATTTATAAAAAGATGTTCCTGATGATAAAGGAGCATTTGGTGTTAAATATAATACGCCTGCCCAATTATTGTTACTATCTATATGTACCCAGGAACGATCTTTACTTGTAGTATATTGAAATGAACCATTATATATATCTAACTTATCTAAATTATCTTCATTTGGTATAGGAAAATCTATTATTTTTCCACCAAATGGTTCTACAAATTTTTCTATAATATTTTTTAAATATGTATTTGCATAAGAAATTGTTCTTTGACCTGGATAATTTCCTCTAACCATAAATTCCTGACTTAATACAAAATTTCTAGTTTCCATTGGATTATTATAAAAATTATCTATAACTATTATTCCACAAGAGGGATCTCTTAATTTAATATCTTCAAATAAATTTTTTATTTTTTGTCTTTTATTTAGTTTATTTTTTATTTGTTCTTGTAATTCTTTACTTATATTATTAATAGTATTTATATTTTTATTTAATAATTTACTTTTTAAATCACTATCTGCTTCAGAAATTTTTGTTAAAATAGGTATATACATTTTATCACCTTTAGCATATAAACAATTATTAGGAATTAATATATTGTATTCATTACATGTTATATTAATACAATCTATATTATTATATTTTGTAACAATATTATTTGTAGAATAACAAGAAATTTTTGAACCTATTTTTGTATGTTTTTTAAGTATTTTATATAAGAATAAATCAAATCTATCATTTAATGAAAAAAAATCATTTTGGTTTTCATTTAATATATAATCATCAAAGTATATACAATCAAATACATCTGTTGTTTCTAAAACATCTTCCCATCTTCCTTTAATTAAATTTATCTTTAATTCTGGTCTTTCTAACAACATTTTTGTTTTAAATTCATCAAACTTTTTCCAAACTATTGGAGTACATTCTATAATATTATATTCATTTACTTCTTTGTAACTACATATTTTTGTAGCACTATAACCTAAACCAAATCCTATCTCTAATACTTTTCCATATGGCTTTAATATTTCTATACTTTTTTCCATATAAGGTTTTTCCCATTCCATCATAACTTGATGTTTTCCATCTTCATTTGATAATATATCCTTACCAAATTCATCTTTTTTATAAGTTATTTCCATTAATTAGTTTACTTTACTTATTTTTAATATCTTATTTATTTAATATATATTATGGATGAATTAGAAATAATTATTAAACAAAATTTTATTAATTCTTATAGTCAAAATATACAAATTAAAAATAATTTAAAAAATGTATTTAAAACATATTATTCACAAAATATAAAATATCATATTTTATGGTTATTTTTACATTCATTTTCATTTTCATATCCATTAAAGCCTAGTGAAGAATGTATGTTAGAAACTGTTAATTTTATTTATAATATTATTCCAAAAAATTTAACTAGTTGTAGTGTATGTCAAAATGATTATAACAAATATATAGAACATTTTAATATATTTACAGTTGTTTCATCCCGTAATAATATTTCAAATTTTTTTATTGATTTACACAATCATATAACTATAAAAAAGATTGAAAATAGTAATAAATTATTTTATGAAATCAATAAATTTGATATTAATATTAATAATTTGACTCAATTTAATAATAATTTATATGAATATGATTATGTAAAAAAAATATATACTGATATAGATTATGTATCTTTATTAGAAAATAAATTTAATATTAATATGTTTAAATTAATTGAAAATAAAATGTTATCTTCATTTTTCATTGAATTTAATAAAATTAATATTGAAAATATTAATATAGATTTTAATATTAATCTACAAATTACATAAATTATATTTTTTTATAAATACAAATAAAAATATAATTTTATTTAATAAGTACTTGGACTATGATTTGTTACTTTTAATAAAGGTATTAATTGACCTGTACCTGGTGCTGGAAGTCCATAAATATTAGATAATATATCTCTTACACTAGTTGGCGTTCCCATAACATTTGTAATATACCACTTAATATAATCAACTGTCGCAGCCCATTCAAACTGAACAATATCTTGTACATCTGCTATATTTCTAAGTGGTGATTTCCAATAACTTCTAAAAAAGATAGGAAGTAATTCATCACCTACTACTCCTACATCTATAAATGCCTGTACAGTATTACATACACTTGATGTAACCGATGGAGTTATAGAACGACAACTTCTACCTAATGGTAAAGCTAATTCATAATTTGGTGATGGATTATCACAATAAAACAAATAAATATCATATAATTGCGATGGTTGACATACACCATTTTGATTAGGTGAAATCGCAATTAAATCACCTGGTTCTGTAGTTCCATAAGCATAAAATGCTTCCCATGTAGCAAATGAACCATTTCCATCATAAACTTCTCTAAAGTAATGTGTATTTAATGGAAATAAAGTTACTGGGCCTATATTACCTTGAGAACCTTGTGCTCCTGTAGCACCTTGAAACCCTTGGGAACCTTGTGCTCCTGTACTTCCTTGCACACCTGTAGCACCTTGAAACCCTTGGGAACCTTGTGCTCCTGTACTTCCTTGCACACCTGTGGCACCTTGAAACCCTTGGGAACCTTGTGCTCCTGTACTTCCTTGCACACCTGTGGCACCTTGAAACCCTTGGGAACCTTGTGCTCCTGTACTTCCTTGCACACCTGT
>JACCEA011936086.1_pt1 | contig 44964 bp, 48 predicted proteins | sample 7449851 | NCBI WGS metagenome assembly JACCEA01 (sample SAMN15323453, study PRJNA562643) | freshwater metagenome | isolation source: river surface water | place: USA:Blue River Watershed | collected 2017-08-18 | reverse complement strand
GGTTGGGGCTGCAAAACAACTTAAAGAGTCAGGCTTGAATTCCAGAGAAAGCAAGGCAGCAATTGATCAGGCTGCAGCTGTTGCAATTCTTGAACACGCGCTGGCAATTGAGAAAAGACGCTAGATAAATGAATAAGCCAGCATTGATTCGAGTTGTGCTCGCTTTTTCTCTTGTTTTTTCTTTCACGTTTGTTGCGCATGAGTTGCGGTCAAGTAATTCCAGCTCTGCCGATTATCCCAGTCGAACTATCTCCTCATCGGAGGAGTTAATTGAGATAGATGTTAAAGAAGGTTCAACTGGTTCGGCCATTGCACAGCAACTATTTACTGCTGGAGTTATCGAGTCTTCTCAAAGTTTCTTTAAAGTTGCAGTACGTGATTCTCGAGCTTCCAGAATTGCTCCAGGTGTGCATCTGCTTAATTCAAAGATTTCAGCTAAACAAGCTTTGGATCAACTGCTAGATGCCTCACGAATGCCAAATTTGATAAAGGTTTTTGAGGGCGCTTGGAATACTGAGATTTTTTCGATGCTAGAAAAAAGCGGATTCGATCGTAGTGAGATTGTGAAAGCGGCTTCTGGGGTGAAGTTACCAAAGGGCTACAAAATTCTTGAAGGATTATTGTTTCCAGCCCAGTACAGTTTTACAGAAGGTACAACTGCACAAGAAGCTTTGCAATCAATGATTCGTAAATTTGAATTCAAGACGAACTCATTGCCTTTATCGTCAGATCCACTCCTCAGCGCTCAGAAGTTGTTAGTTGTGGCCTCAATCATTCAAGCCGAAGGAGATATTCAAGATTTTGAGAAAATTTCGCAGGTTATTCGCAATCGGTTAAAAATAGGAATGCCTTTGCAAATGGATTCAACTGTGAACTACGCGGTAAAAGCAAGAGGCAGCATCTTTGTCAGCAGAAAATCAACGTTAGTGAAGTCCGATTACAACACGTACCGCAAGTACGGTTTACCACCTGGGCCTATCGGTAATCCAGGTTTCGACGCAATAAAGGCGGCCCTCAATCCTGCCAACGGCGATTGGTTGTACTTCATTACAGTTAGCCCCGGAGATACTCGTTTCACTTCAGATTTCTCTCAATTTAATCAGTGGAAAGTTTTGTACACCAAGAATAGAAAGGCGGGTGCATTTAATTGATTAAAGCCGCAGTTCTTGGATCTCCCATCGCACATTCCCTTTCCCCGCGCCTGCATACGGCCGCATATAAGTTTCTAAACATTCCCGGAACTTATTCTTCTTTCGATGTTCCCATGGGCAACTTGCAAGATTTCTTGTCAGATAAGACTGATTCTTGGAGTGGGTTTTCACTGACTATGCCTCTAAAAGAAGAAGCCCTTAGTTGTGTTGATGTCGTTGATCCATTGGTTCATAGAATTAAAAGTGGCAACACATTGGTTAATGATGATGGTGCTTGGAAGTTGTTTTCAACAGATGTAATCGGATTCAAAAATGCATGGAAGTTGCATAACGAGGATGTTCCTTCATCCGTGGTGATCATTGGAGCAGGTGCAACAGCGCGAGCTGCTGCCGCAGCTTTTGATTCGGCTTCGACCCGAATTCAAGTTGTTCATAGAAATCCAGAACGAGAGATGTCAATGAAAGATTGCTTATTAAAATCACCTATCGACTTCTTACCGTGGAAATTTGATGACAATTTTTTGGAGGCGGATTTAGTAATCAATACAACGCCCAAATTCGCTTTGGATGATTTTTCTCACGCTGTCCTATCAAAACCGTTGGGCATCTTCTTTGATGTTTTATACGATCCATGGCCAACTGAATTTGCCCAAACGTGGGGTCAATTGGGTGGCAAGGTAATCGGTGGACTAGAACTTCTTATTGCTCAGGGAGTGGAACAGATTAAGTTCTTCACAGGAGAGAAGATTCCCACAGATGAGTTGACGAATTTTCTGAGAAAAGAGTTCGCAATTTAGCCTTTTCGAGTGAATAGTTTTGCTCTTTTAACCCTATCTTTCTTTGCTTTAAAAATTTCCGCTGAGGATCTGCGCAATTTTCGAATTCGAAATCGAGATCTCTTGATTCTCTTGGCATTCTTGGTTGGTATCTCATTTATTAAAGGCGATTTTTTCTCTCGGTTGATTTCAGGTTTTATTTTTCTCTGCATTTTTGGATTTATTTATATATTGTCAATGGTATTTTCAAACCAGTTAGGCATCGGATTTGGTGATGTAAAACTGATAACAGTTCTTGCATTTGGATTTGTTAATTCCGACGCCAGTTCTATAGAAATCTTCTTTTTATCATTATGCTTCGCACTCTTGGTGCAGATGAGCCTTCTTTACTTATATCGGAGAAAATTTCCATCGCGGATGGCGATGGCACCCAGTATTTTCCTTGCTATCGGCCTTTATTTGTACGCCCCGATGGGACTTCTTCTGCCACAATAGGGCAATGCGTTGGCTTACAGCTGGAGAATCACATGGTCCCGCCCTTACTGCGATAGTTGAAGGGCTCCCAGCACATATAAAAATTTCTACATCGCAAATAGATAAAGATTTAGCGCGTCGCCGATTAGGGGTAGGACGCGGAGCGAGACAGAATTTTGAAGCAGATAAAATCACGATTAAAGGTGGAATTCGTTTAGGAGTATCTCAGGGTGGCCCAATAGCTATTGAAGTTGGTAATTCAGAGTGGCCTAAATGGGAAAAAGTTATGTCAGCCGATCCAGTAGATGAAGCTGAGTTAGCTGGCTTAGCTCGAAATGCTCCATTAACTCGTCCGCGTCCAGGACATGCAGATATGGTCGGAATGCAGAAATATGATTTTGATGACGCACGACCAATTTTAGAACGCGCAAGTGCCAGAGAAACCGCGGCGCGAGTTGCCCTGGGAGCAATAGCCAGAGCGTTCTTAGAACAGAGTGTTGGGATAAAGATTCTTAGTCACGTGATTTCAATTGGTGGTGTTCGAGTTCCAGAAGATGCCGAACTGCCTGGTGAGAATGATCAGTTGAAGATTGATGCCAATCCGGTCAGATGTGCTGATGAAAGAACTAGTGAATTAATTATTGCTGAAATTGAAAAAGCCCATTCTGATGGCGACACCCTAGGTGGGGTCTGTGAAGTTTTAGTTTTCAACGCACCACCCGGACTTGGTTCTCATGTTCATTGGGATCGACGATTAGATTCACGCCTTGCAGGAGCCATGATGGGCATTCAAGCAATTAAAGGCGTAGAAATTGGCGACGGTTTTTTAACAGCAACTCGTCGCGGTTCAGTTGCCCATGATGAAATTGAAAAGAATTCTTCAGGAAAAATTGTCAGACGAACTGATCGCGCGGGTGGCACCGAAGGCGGCATGTCCAATGGGGAAGTATTGAGAATTAGTATCGCGATGAAACCTATTTCGACTGTGCCAAAAGCGCTAGACACTATTGATGTAGCAACAGGTGAAGCTGCAAAAGCCATCAACCAGCGTTCGGATGTTTGCGCTGTTCCCGCTGCAGGTGTGGTTGCTGAAGCAATGGCAGCCCTAGTTCTAGCAGAAGCAGTGCTTGAGAAATTCGGTGGAGATAGTGTTTCTGAAACACGCAGAAACTTCGAGTCTTATATGGAAAATTTACGTTTCAAATAAAATGCCACCACGCGTTATCTTGATTGGACCACCTGGTGCGGGTAAATCTAGCGTTGGTAAATCTCTGGCTCGTCTCCTAGATGATGACTTTATTGATACGGATTCCGTAATTGCCGAACAAGAGCATCAGAGCATCAGTGAAATATTTGTAGATAAGGGTGAACCGTATTTTCGTGAAAAAGAGCTAGAAGTTCTTCTTCAACAAATCAAAACTCACTCCGGTGTCCTGAGCCTTGGAGGGGGAGCGCCACTTTCTGATCTTGCACAATCTGCAATCAAAAATTCTGGAGCTCCCGTGATTTTCCTTGATGTATCACTTGCAGGCGCAGCACCACGTGTTGGTTTCAATAGAGACAGACCGCTTCTCTTAGGTAATCCCAGAGCGCAATGGCAAGAACTAATGAATGTTCGTCGACCAATCTATGAATCTTTAGCGCATCATTGCGTTGTTACCGACAAACTAACTCCAAACGAAGCCGCGGCACAGATTGTTACACTTCTCTCATGAGCGTTATCACCGTCAATTCTGAGCATCAATATGATGTTGTAATCGGCAATGATTGGCTCAGCGAACTTATTTCAGCGACAGCTGGATACTCCCGAATTGCGATCTTCTTCTCAGAGGCACTAAAAGAGTTCATACCAAAAATTTCAGTTGATGCTGAAGTTCATTATTTTCCTATTCCTGATGGTGAAGCAGCAAAGACAACTCAAACAATTGCAAAAATGTGGGACTGGTTGGGTGCTGCCGGTTTTACTCGCTCCGATGTTGTTGTGGGTATTGGTGGCGGAACAATCACGGATGTAGCGGGATTTTGTAGCGCAACATGGTTGCGTGGTGTTGATTGGATTGCAATTCCAACGACGCTGGCAGGAATGGTTGATGCTTCAGTTGGAGGAAAAACCGGAGTTAATAGTGAGTACGGCAAGAACCTCATTGGTGCATTCCACTCCCCAAGAAGAGTGATTATTGATACAAATTGGTTGAAGACTCTGCCTTCTCGAGATATCGCTGCAGGGCTAGCTGAAGTGATTAAAACGGGCTTCATTGCTGATTCGAGTATTTTAGAATTAATGAAGAACTTTGATTTAGAAAAGGATCGCGACAATACGAATTTGCTAGATCTGTTAATCGAAAAGTCTGTTTCGGTTAAGGCCCGAGTAGTAAGCACGGATTTTAAAGAGAGTTATGAACGTGAAGTTCTAAATTATGGTCATACACTGGGTCATGCTGTCGAAAAACACTCAAAGTTTTCCTTGCGCCATGGTGAAGCGGTTTCCATTGGTTTAGTTTTTGCTGCGCATCTATCGGCTAAACATTGCGGGCTTTCCCAAAGCGATGTCTTACTTCACATTGATCTGCTTAAAAAGATTGGTTTACCCATTTCCTATGAACGTGGAGCACTGCTTCAATTACACGCGTTAATGAGTGTCGACAAAAAATCACGTGGCAATACGCTGCGTTTTGTCGGTCTTTCTTCGCCCGGCAAGACACAGCGAATTGAAGGCTTAAGCATTGAAGATCTTTCTGCGGCGTATGAGAAAATATCCCAATGAAGGTATTAGTTATCAATGGACCAAATCTTTCGCGTTTGGATATTCGAGACTCGTCGATTTATGGCGATTTGAGTTACCCGCAACTTGTTAATTTGATTGAATCTTCTGCCTCTTCACACGGCTTTACTGCAGATGTTCGCCAAAGTGATGATGAGTCCGAGATCATTTCATGGCTACATGAAGCGGCGGATAATTCGTATCCAGTGATTATCAATCCAGCTGCGTTTACTCATTATTCCTACGCGATACGAGACGCAGCCGAATTAGTAAAATCTCCGCTAATTGAAGTGCATCTATCGAATCCACTAGCCCGTGAAGAGTTTCGTCACACTTCTGTGATTTCTGGAGTAGCCAACGGAACTATTGGTGGTTTTGGTCCTAACTCTTACGCATTAGCAATGAGCGCGCTAAAAGCTCTTCTTTAGCGGGTATCCTTACACCCTTGTCTATCGGCAATCGATAGCCGGGCCTAGCAGGCCTGTTACTGGAAAAGCGTGGTTATACAAGTGGCAACAACGAATGATCTTAAAAATGGAATGACACTAGATATCGAAGGTCAACTATGGAACGTTGTTGAATTCCAACATGTGAAGCCAGGTAAAGGTCCTGCATTCGTGCGAACAAAGCTCAAATCTGTTTTGACGGGAAAAGTTGTAGATAAAACATTTAACGCTGGTGTGAAAATTGACGTTGCAATTCTAGAAAAGCGCGAAATGAATTTCTTGTATAAAGATGGAGAAGACTTCGTCTTTATGGATAACAAAACATTTGATCAGACCAATATTTCATCAGAAGTTGTCGGTGACGCCGTGAATTACATGCTTGAAAATACTGAAGCTATCGTCGCTGTTCACGAAGGCAATCCTCTATACATCGAATTGCCAGCATCAGTTGCGTTAACAATCACCTATACAGAACCTGGCATTCAAGGAGATCGTTCATCCGGTGGAACTAAGCCGGCGACAGTTGAAACTGGAATTGAGATTCAAGTTCCTCTATTCATTAAACAAGATGAGAAAGTTTTAGTTGATACTCGAGATGGTTCGTACCAAGGTCGCGCCTAAAAGTGTCGGCACGGAGTAAGGCTCGAAAGCAATCCCTTGATCTTCTTTACGAATCAGATATTCGTGGAAAAGCTTCGCTTGATTTGTTGGCCCTTCGTGATGTTGTTGAGGATGGACCTGATGCCAGACCTATCAGGGAATATACAAAGACTCTGATTGCTGGCGTCGATAGCAACAAGCGCAAGATTGATGAACTTATCTCAACTTATGCAAAGGGTTGGGACATGGATCGTTTACCGGCAGTGGATAGAAACATCCTTCGCTTAGGTATCTATGAGATTTTGTGGCAAGAAGATGTGCCAGAAGCTGTCGCTATTGATGAAGCTTTAGCCCTTGCTAAGGAGTTATCTACAGAAGAATCTTCAGGTTATATCCATGGCGTACTCGGAAGAATCGCCTCTATTCGTGGAGATCTCAATCTTTAGTTAAAAAGAATGCTTCAAAATTTTCTATTGCAGTCGAACTCATCAGGGATAGAAGAGTGATGTCAGTTGATCGAAGTGAGAGTATTTCTCCATTCCAATCCCTACGTAGATTAATGACAGATTTCGTAAATTGATTAAGTAATATTGCGGCATCCGAATGAGCGGTTTCTAGCGTCCTACTAAGCTTTCGTAAATCGATGATTACGCGTCCATGGCGTTCTGAGAAAGAATTTACCTTTTCTTTTGTGAAGAGAGCACTCATAGGAATTTCATAAATAGCAGCGATGATTTCTAATTTTGAGACAGAAATTGAACGAGATCCTCGTTCATAGGATCCCAGGACCACATCCTTGATTTGTCCTTGGCTAGCTATTTCGAAATCCTTGAGACTCCACTTGCGGCTCAGTCGAATTTCACGAAGAATTTGACCCAATGATTGGGCTGTAGAAGGCGAATCAGCATTGGTTCTCATGATGGGCAATCTAATTCATGAGGAAAAACGCCGAAGTTCTCTATCCACAGGTGCTTTTAAATTGGTGCTATTCTTCGCCAGCATCCTTTAACGACCCATCCTGCGAGGTGGGGAAGGAGATTTAAATGAGCGTTGCCCTGCCTACGGCAGATATAGCGAGAGCTTTAACTCGCATTTCTCATGAAATTCTTGAACGCAATGGCGGTTCAGATAATTTAGTTCTATTGGGTATACCAACCCGCGGTGCACACTTGGCGCAGCGCATTGCAACAATCATCGACGGAATTGAATCAAAGAGCGTCCCAATTGGCACATTAGATATCACTCTTCACCGCGACGATCTTCGCTTGCGTCCGCCAAGAGCCCTTATGCCTACAAAAATTCCACCTGCTGGAATTGAAGGCAAAGATGTTGTCTTAGTTGATGATGTCTTCTTCTCAGGTAGAACAATTCGCGCAGCCCTTGATGCTTTGGGTGAAATTGGCCGTCCCCGCACAGTGCAACTCGCAGTCCTTGTAGACAGAGGTCACCGAGAGCTTCCAATACGAGCCGATTTTGTTGGCAAGAATCTTCCTACTTCATTAGAACAATCGGTCAAAGTTCACTTAAGTGAGATTGATGGAATAGATGAAGTTCTTGTCGGTAAGCCTGGTGAGCTATGAAGCATCTTCTATCAATTAATGACCTGAGCGAAACCGAAGCGATTGCGATTCTAGATACGGCCGTCGAACTAGCCCGCGTCTCCGATGCGCCCATGAAGAAGTTGCCTACTTTGCGAGGTCGAACAATTGTTAATCTCTTCGCAGAAGATTCCACACGAACTCGAATCTCTTTTGAGGCAGCAGCAAAGAGATTATCTGCCGATGTGATCAATTTCAGCTCTAAAGGATCAAGTGTCAGCAAGGGTGAATCCTTAAAGGACACAGCTCAAACTCTGCAAGCGATGGGAGCCGATGCAGTCATCATTCGACACCAAGCATCAGGTGCTGCGCATCGCCTAGCTTCTTCACAATGGATGTCTGGAACTGTAATCAATGCAGGTGATGGGACTCACGAACACCCTAGCCAGGCACTTTTGGATGCGTACACACTGCGTAAACATTTGATGCACGGTCAACGAAATCTAAAGGGTATTCACATCGCAATTGTTGGCGACATTTTGCACTCTCGAGTTGCGCGCTCAAATGTTTTATTGCTTTCAAAGCTTGGAGCCACTGTGACAGTTGTTGCACCACCAACTCTGTTACCAGTAGGGATTCAAAGTTGGCCTGCAAAAGTTTCTTTTGATTTTGATGAGTTAATTCCTCAAGTTGATGCAATCATGATGCTTCGAGTGCAGAGTGAGCGAATGAACGAGCTCTTCTTTCCTAATGCACGCGAATACTCACGTTACTTTGGACTTAACTCCGATCGTGTTAAAAAGATGAAAAAAGATGCAATCATCATGCACCCGGGACCCATGAATCGGGGTTTAGAGATAACTGCAGATGTTGCTGACAGTGCTCGTTCGGTAATCGTTGAGCAAGTAAGTAATGGTGTTAGCGTGCGTATGGCTATTTTGTATACATTGTTAACTGGAGAAGGAATCGAATCAGGAGCACTCGCATGAGTAAGAAATATTTTATTTCAGGTGGAACTCTTGATGACGGCACTAAGAAAAATATTTTCATATCAGATGGGAAAATTAGTGGTTATGAAAATCCTTCTGATAGCGGCGCCGAGGTTATTGATGCAACAGGAAAGATTGTTCTTCCGGGTTTAGTAGATCTTCATACCCATCTGCGCGAGCCCGGCAAAGAAGACTCCGAAACCGTTTTGTCAGCATCGCGTGCCGGAGCTAAGGGAGGGTTCACTGCGTTATCTGCAATGCCAAATACCTCTCCGGTAGCTGACACTGCTGGAGTAGTAGAACAAGTTCTGCGTCTGGGAGTAGAAGCTGGCTTATGCGATGTGTTCCCAATTGGTGCAGTAACTAAGAAATTAGAAGGTAGTGAATTATCTGAAATCGGAGCAATGGCAGATAGTGCCGCGGCAGTTCGAGTTTTTAGCGATGACGGCCACTGCGTCTCAAATCCTGCGGTAATGCGTCGAGCCCTTGAGTATGTAAAGAAGTTTGATGGTGTTATCGCTCAGCATGCGCAAGACCCAGATCTAACAGTTAACGCTCAGATGAATGAGGGAGTAGTTTCTTCTGTATTGGGACTAAAGGGTTGGCCAGCGGTTGCCGAAGAAGCAATTATTGCTCGTGACGTGTTATTGACTGAACATGTTCAATCACGACTTCACGTTTGCCATGTAACAACAGCCGGGGGAGTAGAAATTATTCGTTGGGCTAAGGCTCGAGGAATTAACGTAACTGCAGAAGTAACTCCTCACCATTTGTTACTTACTGATGATTTAGCAGCATCGTATGATCCGGTTTATAAGGTTAACCCCCCACTTCGAACAGAAAAAGATGTTCATGCGTTACGCGAAGCCTTAGCAGAGGGCATCATCGATATAGTTGCAACTGATCATGCGCCTCACCCAGCTGAGAACAAGGAGTGCGAATGGCAAGAAGCAGCCTTTGGAATGTTGGGATTAGAAACAGCACTCTCAATCATTGCCTTAACGATGGTTGAAACGAAGTTAATGGATTGGAAAGGCGTGGCAGAGCGCTTTTCTAGAACCCCAGCGCGTATTGGACGGTATGCACACCAGGGTGGAGCGTTTACGGTAGGCGAAATGGCAAATCTCACTGTTATTGACCCTGGCGCTAGTTGGAGAGTGGACCGCGACTTAGTAGCCTCTCGTAGTCGCAATACTCCTTTTCATGGAATGGAACTACCTGGCGTGATTACCGAAACCATCTTTAGGGGAGTTCCAACCTTGCGCAGTGCTCATCTAATTTCGCAGGTGAATCTGGAAAACAATTCATGAGCAAAGCCTTTTTAGTTCTAGATGATGGACGAATTTTTGAGGGTTCATCATGGGCTTTTGAAGGAACGACATTTGGAGAAGCTGTATTTCAAACAGGTATGACTGGGTACCAAGAAACGTTGACAGACCCTTCGTATCACAAGCAAGTTGTTGTGATGACAGCGCCTCACATTGGAAATACAGGTATGAATGCTGTCGATAACGAATCGAAGAAGATTTGGGTTTCAGGATTTGTTGTCCGCAATCCTTCTCCTATCACTAGTAATTGGAGAAGTGAAAACTCACTGGAACAAGAGTTGATAGATCAGAAGATTGTTGGCATTTCAGGTGTCGATACGCGCGCGCTTACAAGGCATTTGCGTGATCGTGGAGCGATGCGTGTTGGAATATTTTCAGGCCAGACTCTTTCACGTGAAGAAATGGTTATTGAAGTTCGCAAGCAACCTCAAATGACTGGTTCCTACCTTAGTGAAGATGTATCCACAAAGCAGAGTTATATAGTTCCAGCGCAAGGAGTAAAGAAGTTCACAGTTGCTGCAATAGATCTTGGAATTAAAGGAGCAACACCTCGTGCACTATCGATTCGCGGGGTAGAAACACATGTGATGCCATATAACGTATCATTTAAGGAAATTGCAGCTCTCAAACCAGATGGTGTGTTTCTTTCAAATGGTCCTGGAGATCCAGCGACAATGACTTCCACAATTGATTTAGTACGTGAAATATTGTTGGCTGAGATTCCAGTTTTTGGTATTTGTTTTGGACATCAGATTTTGGGTCGTGCCTTGGGATTTGAGACATACAAATTACAATTCGGCCATCGTGGCATCAACCAACCTGTCATAGATAAAAATACAAACAAAGTTGAAATCACCGCCCATAATCATGGTTTTGCTCTTAAAGCTCCAACTGATGGTGTTTTCTCAACAGTCTTTGGAACCGGCGAAGTAACCCATGTTTGCTTGAATGATGGTGTTGTTGAAGGATTGCAGTTGTTAGAACGTGGAGCATTTAGCGTTCAATATCACCCCGAAGCCGCCGCAGGTCCACATGATGCTGATTATTTATTTGATCGCTTCATCGATTTAATGTTGAAATATCCAGTGGCCCAGAGGGTTCAATAATGGCTAGAGATACTTCAATCAAAAGCGTTCTAGTAATTGGTAGCGGTCCGATTGTTATTGGTCAGGCTTGCGAATTTGATTATTCAGGAACACAAGCGTGCCGTGTTCTTCGCGCTGAAGGTATTCGAGTAATTCTTGTAAATTCAAATCCTGCAACAATTATGACAGATCCAGAATTCGCTGATGCAACATACATCGAGCCAATCACTCCAGAATTCATTGAACGAATCATCATTAAAGAAAAACCAGATGCTGTTTTGGCAACACTTGGCGGTCAGACTGCCCTCAATGCAGCAATCGGTTTGTACGAACTTGGAACATTAGCTAAGTACGGTGTTAAGTTAATCGGTGCCGACGTGGATGCAATTAAGCGTGGAGAAAACCGTGAGTTATTCCGCGCAATAGTTGAGAAAATCGGCGGGGAAAGTGCCCGTTCAATCATTTGTCACACTATGGAAGAGTCTTTAGAGGCTGCAAAGAAGCTCAATTATCCCGTTGTAGTCCGACCATCTTTCACTATGGGTGGATTGGGTTCAGGAATCGCTTTTTCCGAGGATGAGTTAAAGCAAATTGCAGGTGCAGGTTTGCGTCATAGCCCTACCTCTGAAGTACTTTTAGAAGAGTCAATAATTGGTTGGAAAGAGTACGAACTCGAAGTGATGCGAGATAAAACGGATAACGTTGTAATCGTTTGTAGTATTGAAAATCTTGATCCAATGGGCGTTCACACAGGTGATTCCATAACAGTTGCACCATCAATGACACTTACGGACGTTGAATATCAGAAACTTCGTGATTTATCGATTTCAATCATTCGAGAAGTAGGCGTCGATACGGGTGGATGTAATATTCAATTCGCTGTAAATCCAGATAACGGTCGAATAATTGTTATCGAAATGAATCCACGAGTTTCTCGCTCGAGTGCGCTAGCTTCAAAAGCAACTGGTTTTCCAATCGCAAAGATTGCTACGAAATTGGCTATTGGATACACATTAGATGAAATTAGAAACGATATTACTCAGGTTACTCCAGCTTCTTTTGAACCGACCTTGGATTATGTCGTTGTTAAGGTTCCTCGATTTGCTTTTGAAAAATTTGCGGATGCAGACCCACGTTTGACGACGACAATGAAGAGTGTTGGTGAAGCTATGGCTATAGGTCGAAGCTTTCCTGAAGCTCTCATGAAAGCTCTTCGATCGCTGGAAAGAAAGGAAGCAGTATTCACATTTCCTGCGAACAAGAGTGAGATTCCCGTAGACCAACTGCTCCAAAAAATGCGAATTCCAACTGAGTATCGTTTGCAGCAAGTTCAATTAGCGATGTGGGCTGGTGCATCAATTGATTCTGTTTTCAATGCAACACGAATTGATCGGTGGTATTTGGAGCAAATTTCAATTATCAATGAACGCGCCCAGTTGATAGCTCAACCAGGTGAATTAAGCGCAGAAGTGATTAGAAGTGCGAAGAGTTTGGGTTTCTCTGATTCTCAGATTGCTCAGCTAAGGTCGATTACAGAGGAAGACGTTCGACGTACCCGAAATCACCTTGGAATTCATCCAGTGTATAAAACTGTTGATACATGCGCCGCAGAGTTCGAAGCATTCACTCCTTATCACTACTCTAGTTATGAAGAAGAGAGTGAAGTTAAATCTCGAGCAAAGCCAGCAGTAATTATTCTTGGCAGTGGACCAAATCGAATTGGTCAAGGAATTGAATTTGATTACTCCTGTGTTCATGCAAGTTTTGCTCTGCAAGCAAGTGATTTCGAAACAATAATGATCAACTGCAATCCTGAAACAGTTTCAACTGATTATGACACGAGTGATCGTTTGTACTTTGAACCTTTAACTTTAGAAGATGTTCTAGAAGTTATTCACGCAGAAACTTTAGCCGGCCCAGTTCTTGGCGTAATTACGCAATTAGGGGGACAAACTCCTCTTGGTTTAGCAGCCGGATTAAAGGATGCAGGAGTAACAATTCTTGGCACTAGCCCCGAAGCTATCAATTTAGCTGAAGAGCGGGGAGCGTTCGGAGACATTCTTAAGCAGGTAAACCTCTTAGCACCTGAGTACGGAATGGCATCTTCAGAGCAGGAAGCTTTAAGTATTGCGCAACGCATTGGTTACCCAGTTTTGGTTAGACCCTCCTTCGTGTTGGGCGGCCGTGGAATGGAAATTGTTTACGATGATGAATCACTCGCAGGATTTATTTCTCGAGCCACTGACATAACACCCGATCATCCAGTGTTAGTAGATAGATTCTTAGATAGTGCTATTGAAATCGATGTAGATGCCTTATTTGATGGAGATGAACTCTTCTTAGGCGGAGTTATGGAGCATATTGAAGAAGCTGGAATCCACTCTGGTGATAGCGCCTGCGTGCTTCCTGCAATGTCGTTGAGTCGAGATCAGATTTCTGCCATTAAAGAAGCTACGACAAAAATTGCCAAAGCTGTTGGCGTTGTTGGATTAATAAACATTCAATTTGCCATGAGTGACTCCCAGTTATTTGTTTTAGAGGCAAACCCACGTGCATCTCGCACAGTTCCTTTTGTTAGTAAAGCAACTGGCGTGCCTTTGGCAAAAGCCGCAGCTAGATTGGCAGTTGGTTCATCGATTGCTGCATTACGTGAAGAGGGATTGTTGCCTACCAAGGGCGACGGAATAGCAAAAGGTATTTCTGTGAAGGAAGCTGTTTTGCCATGGAATAGATTTCGCAGAACAGATGGTCGCGGCGTAGATGCAGTGCTCGGACCTGAAATGAGATCAACTGGTGAAGTAATGGGTATTTCAAACTCATTTGGACAGAGTTATGCGAAGTCTCAAATTAGTGCATTTGGCGCTTTGCCCAAGAGTGGAACTGTCTTTATTAGTTTGGCAGATAAAGATAAGGCGCAAGGCATTCAAGCTGCTCACGATCTTTCTCGTATTGGTTTTCGAATTCTTGCGACCGGTGGAACGGCAGATGCATTAGCCGCCAAACAAATTCCTTGCGTGCGCGTTCGAAAGCATTCAGAGGGCACGGGCCCACTTGGAGAAAAGACCATTGTTGATTTAATCAATTTGGGCGAAATCGATTTGATTATCAATACTCCTGTGGGGCGCGGTACCAGACAAGATGGCTGGATGATTCGAACTGCGGCTGTCCAAAAATCAGTCCCATGCATAACCACGACGGCAGGGTTCAAAGCAGCTGTTGAAGGCATCAAGTCTTTACAACGTGAAGAGCTGTCAATTAGATCGATACAAAGCTGGCTGGCTTAGTTGTGTCAAGCATTAATAAAAACTCAGGTCGAATGATCGCTACCGTAGTATCAAATAAACGAGTTGGCCAATATCATCAAATTCTTTTAAATGTTGGAGAGATGGTCAACAACTGTAAACCCGGAAACTTTGTTGCTATAAAAGTTGGCGGAGAGAACGCAAAGATGATTCTCAGGAGAGCATTTGCTATTTCCAGAGTTTCTTTGACTGGGCATTACGGCGGATCTATGGAGTTAATTGTTGCGCCATTTGGGCAGGGCAGTAAGTGGCTGTGTTCGCAAGTTGAAGGATCCGAAATCGATCTTATTGCGCCACTTGGAACAGCATTTGGAATACCAACGCAACCGGTACGAGCACTCTTAGTTGGCGGCGGTTACGGTTCAGCACCGCTCTTTGGTTTGGCAGAAGTTTTAAAGAGTCGTGGATGTCGTGTTGATATGTATTTAGGAGCAAGCACGGGTGGAAAAATTTATGCTCCTATGGAGGGTAAGAGATCAGTAAATGTTCTCCGTATTTATACAGAGGATGGCTCCATGGGAGAGCGCGGTCGCGTTACCGAACCTATTCCAGGTTTAATTGCCGATGGCTTGGTGGATGTGATTTATTCATGTGGTCCGATGCCGATGCTTAGAGCTATTTCGGAGATAGTCGCCGGCAGTGACGTGGTGCATCAATGCGCTGTCGAAGAGTCTATGGCTTGCGGCGTGGGTATCTGCATGACGTGCGTTTTACCTGTTTCGGATTCTGATGGGAATGTTTCGATGAAGCGTTCTTGTATTGATGGTCCAGTGATGGATGGTTCTCATGTTCTTTGGGATCTAGTTGGTAAAGTTCCAGAGGTTCATTCATGATTGATTTATCTACAACTTTAGGTAACGCATGGTTTCCTTCTCCACTATTTACGGCAAGTGGCTGCGCAAGTTCCGGCAAAGAGTTGGCACAATTTATAGATTTACGTGAAATTGGCGCTGTAGTTACAAAATCAGTTATGAGCAAGCCCCGTCATGGTCGCGCAACGCCTCGTATGGCTGAAACTCCAAGCGGAATGATTAATTCAATCGGTTTGCAAGGTCCGGGTATCGATCAATTTTTGGCACACGATTTACCTTGGTTGGTAAGTCAGAAAGCTCGAGTAATTGTTTCAATAGCTGGTGAAACTGTTGAGGAGTATGCAACATTAGCCCGCAAAGTTAGATCCGCCCCAGGCATTAGCGCGCTCGAAGTAAATATCTCTTGTCCTAATGTAGAAAACCGTGGTTTAGTTTTTGCTTGTGATCCTGATGCATCACGTCGCGTCATAGACGGAGTTCGAAAAACGCTAGGGGGAGAGCTTCCTATCATTGCAAAATTATCTCCCGATGTAACTGATCTAGTTTCAATCGCAAAGGGTGTTGTTGATGCAGGAGCAGATGGATTAGCGCTGATCAATACAGTGCTTTCAATGGTTATCAATTTAGACACAATGAGACCGCATTTGGGTGGAAAAACCGGCGGATTATCCGGACCGGCAATTAGACCAATTGCCGTTCGTGCTATCTATCAAGTTCACGAAGCACTACCAGGGATTCCGATACTTGGAATGGGCGGAGTTGCAAGTGGCAGAGATGCTCTCGAATTGATTCTTGCTGGAGCAAAAGGTGTTTCAGTTGGAACAGCCTCTTTTGGTGATCCTGCTGCGATTATTACAATTCAAAATGAGTTGAAAGAGTTACTTAAAGTTCGTGGTTTTACTTCAGTTGCCGAAGCTGTTGGTTACGCCCATCGTCCACTAGAAGATATTGAAAAATAATCATGAACGCTAAAGCACCCATCATTCTGGCTGTTGATACATCCGATCTAGAGGTGGCCAAGTCCTGGATATCTCTTACAGCAGAACACATAAGTGTTTTTAAATTAGGGCTGGAGTTCTTTTTAAATTTTGGGGCAGAAGGTGTTAGAGCTGTAACAGAGAATTCGGATGCCAAGATATTTCTAGATCTAAAACTTCACGACATTCCGAATACGGTCGCCCACGCGGCGCGAAGTGCCGCAACTTTGAATCCGTTTTTTCTGACAGTCCATGCCAGCGGTGGTAGTGCAATGATTCAAGCGGCTGTGCAGGCAGCGCCTCAAACCAAGATAACAGCCGTTACTGTTTTAACTTCAATGTCAGAATCAGATGTAGATGCTGTCGGATTCAGAGATGGATCTTTGAAGAGCGCTACCCGATTAGCACAACTTGCCGTTGCCGCTGGCGCAAGCGCAATCGTTTGTTCTCCTTTAGAAACAGCAGCTATTCGCCAAGCTATTGGCAACCAACCACTGATTATTACTCCAGGAGTGCGTCCGCTATCCATGGTTGGTAAAGATGACCAAACACGGACGATGACACCGTCAGAGGCAATAGCCGCTGGTGCAAATTACGTAGTTATTGGAAGACCAATAACGGGCGCTTGGGAACCTGCTGGGGTTGAAATAACCAAACGCGCACGAGAAATTGCTTCTGAAATCCTTAATTCTTAAATTCTATTTCTTCCACTAGATTAAGCGCATGGGATTGCCGCCACAACTAAGTGCCGAAGAGAGAAATGCAGCACTTGAAAAAGCTAAGCATTCACGCCAAGTGCGATCCTTAGTTAAGAGCAAAATTAAATCAGGGGAGTTGACACTCGCTGACGTTTTCAAATTAGCTCAAAGTGATCCAATCATTGGCAAGATGCGAGTAGCGGATTTATTAGCAGCCCTTAGCGGGGTTGGCAAAATTCGTGCAAGCTCCATCATGGAACGATTCAATATTTCTCCAACTAGACGAATTCAAGGATTAGGTAAACATCAAATATCTTCATTAATAGCAGAGTTTGTTCCTGGCAATAAGCGAGGAAAATTGATAGTTCTATCCGGTCCCGGTGGTGTGGGCAAGAGCACGATTGCAGCATATGTTCGTAAACATCAAAGTTTTTGGGTTAGTGTCTCTTCTACAACTCGCAAACCGCGTCACAATGAAAAAAATGGTATTGATTATTACTTCCTCACGGACGCAGAGTTTGATGAAGAGATATCAAGAGATCATTTCTTGGAGTGGGCGCATTTTGCTGGCGCTCGATATGGAACTCCTCGTGAACCTGTTGAAAAGGTTTTATCTACTGGAGCAAATGTTCTATTGGAGATTGAAATCGAAGGAGCTAAGCAAGTTAAAGCCCATGCTCCTGAAGCAATTTTGGTTTTTCTCGAACCTCCATCATGGGAAGAACTGGTTTCTAGACTAGAAAAACGAGCAACGGATACAGAGCAGAGAAGGGCTGAAAGACTTGCCCTTGCCCAAGAAGAGCTTGCGGCGGCCTCATTTTTCGATCATCGTCTCGTAAACGACCAGGTCGAGAACGTAGTAAAGAAACTGTTATCCTTAGCCTCTGCCCAATAGGGCCAATCTCGCACTGATTCAGGTTATAAGGAGTTAAGCAATGGACGGAATTACTAATCCACCTATTGATGAATTGCTAGATAAGAGCGGTTCAAAATATAGCCTTGTGCTCTATGCTGCGAAGCGTGCTCGTCAAATCAATGCTTATTATTCCCAATTAGGCGAAGGTCTTCTTGAATATGTTGGACCACTCGTTGAAACTCACGTTCATGAGAAGCCGCTCTCGATTGCGTTGCGCGAAATCAATGAAGGTTTACTTACAATCGAAAATCTAGAACCAACCGCTTAATTCTGGCTCATGAGCGGTACCAAACGAGAGATAGTTCTCGGAGTTGGTGGCGGAATTGCTGCTTATAAAGCGTGCGAGTTATTACGCCGACTTCAAGATTTGGATTTTTCAATAACAGTTATTCCTACGCCCTCAAGTTTGAACTTTGTAGGCGCAGCGACCTGGGAAGCTCTCTCCGGAAAAAGTGTAAGTACCCAAGTTTGGGAAGACGTTGAAAAAGTTAAGCATGTTTCATTAGCCGATCAAGCTGAAGCAATCATTATCGCTCCAACAACAGCTGATCTTCTTGCTCGCTTGGTTCAAGGTCGCGCAGATGATTTGTTAACAAATGTTGTATCGGCCAGTTCCAAACCGAAATTTTTGGTACCCGCCATGCATCCACAAATGTGGTTGAACCCAACTACTCAAGCCAATGTAGAAATTCTTAAATCGCGAGGATTTGCTGTCATGCAACCGGCTACAGGGCGTTTAACTGGCGAAGACTCCGGCGTTGGTAGATTTCCCGAAACCGTCGAGATAATTTCAGCATTTCTTAACCACATTGGTTCGACGCAGGATTTACTTGGAAAGCGAATTCTTATTTCCGCCGGAGGCACGAGAGAAGCAATCGATCCAGTTCGCTACATTGGCAATCGTAGTTCTGGCAAACAAGGAGAAGCACTTGCAGTTGATGCTCGTAATCGTGGGGCTCATGTAACGATGGTTCTAGCGAATTCAAACATCTCTGATATATCCGGCATTCAAACTCTCAGAGTTGAAACAGCCGCAGAAATGCACACTGCATTAAAGGCGAATATCCAAGATAGCGATGTTCTGATTATGGCTGCAGCGGTGTCTGATGCGAGACCCACATCAGTTGCACATGAGAAGATAAAGAAGGTTGATTTGCAAAATATCGAACTAGTTTCGAATCTAGATATTCTGAAGGATCTCAGCTCCGTTGCAAAGGATTCGCAGATAATTGTTGGTTTTGCTGCCGAAACATCAAATCTTGAAACTTTGGGTTTGGCCAAGTTAAAGGCTAAGAACCTCGATCTTATATACGTAAACGATGTTTCAAATGGAGCAGTATTCGCTTCCGATGAAAGTGCTGGATTCCTGATAGGCGCTGATGGCCAGAGCACTTATATTGAGCAAACTTCCAAGGCGAAAGTGGCTAAATATATTTTAGATAGGGTCGTTTCTAGGTTAGGTTATGCCAATGGCTAAGCGACTATTTACATCTGAATCTGTTACAGAAGGTCACCCAGACAAGATTGCTGATCAGATTTCAGATGCAATTCTTGATTCATTGATCGGTCAAGATAAGAAATCCAGAGTGGCGGTGGAAACACTCATTACAACTGGGCAGGTTCACGTTGCCGGCGAAGTTACCACAGATGCTTATGCAGATGTAACTGGAATTATTCGGGAAACAGTTTTGAATATTGGCTATGACTCATCCGTTAAAGGTTTTGATGGAAATTCATGCGGTGTTTCGGTATCTATTGGCCAACAATCACAAGACATCGCCCAAGGTGTCGACGATGCTTATGAAAATCGAGTTGCATCATCGGTTGACCCGCTAGATTTACAAGGAGCTGGTGATCAAGGATTAATGTTTGGTTATGCTTGTGATGACACAAAAGAATTAATGCCTTTGCCTATATGGCTTGCTCACGAATTGGCGGCTCAGCTCTCTAAAGTTCGTAAATCAGGTGCCCTTCCTTATCTTCGTCCTGATGGAAAAACACAAGTCACAATTGAATACGAAGGCGATAAGGCTGTTGCTTTAAATACTGTCGTGATCTCTTCGCAACATAGTGAAGAAGTTTCCGTAGAAAAACAACTTACACCAGAGATTATTGATCAAGTCATTAATCCGATTCTTTCTAAAATTGATTTACCTAAGAACGACTTGCGAATTCTGATCAATCCAACAGGTCGTTTCGTCATTGGTGGTCCAATGGGTGATGCAGGGCTAACTGGTAGAAAAATTATTGTTGATACTTATGGTGGTATGGCACGTCATGGCGGTGGAGCATTTAGTGGCAAAGATCCTTCAAAAGTAGATCGATCAGCGGCATATGCAATGCGCTGGGTAGCAAAGAACGTAGTAGCGGCCGGTTTTGCTCGTCGTTGCGAAGTTCAAGTTGCTTATGCAATTGGTAAAGCTCAACCTGTGGGTCTTTTTGTTGAAACATTCGGTACGGAAACGGTTCCGGTAGATAGAATTCAAGATGCGGTTCTTCAAGTTTTTGACTTACGTCCTGCTGCGATTATTCGAGACTTGGATTTACTTCGTCCGATTTATTCAAAAACCAGCGCATACGGACACTTCGGTCGTGAATTGAAAGAGTTTACGTGGGAGTCAACAAGTCGCGTAGATTCTCTACGCGCTGCCATTAAATAAATACTAATCGGGTACATGCAAAGCGTAAAACCGCTTCGATTAAAACGGGAAACTTATCGTTTAGATCGAATTGCAGATTCTCCGAATGTAGCTCATGTATGGGTAGATACGGGTTTATCTCATTTGGATGGGCTGTATACATATCGGATTCCAAATGATTTGTTAAATAGCGTTGCAATTGGGTCACGCCTTAGAGTTCCTTTCAACTCTCGAAGCTGCGAGGCGATTGTTGTCGAGTTAAGTACCTCAACGGAATCTTCGGGAAATCTAAAGGTAATCGAATCATTATTAGATCATTTTCCAGTTACAAACAGCGCGATGATCACATTCTATTCTCAGATGGCGAATTATTGGGCGAGTGATCCGTATTCGGTTATCAAATCAGGGATTCCGGTTCGTGTGGCAGCGGTAGAAAAAAAAGCCCTTCTTCATCCTGAACGCGGTTCGGCTCCCCGCAAAACACGTAGTTCCAAGAAGACTGAGTGTGCTTATTTCATGCACACCCCACACATATCGGCATATGTTGAACTAGCAGATTTGGCCATCGAACGCTCAAACCAAGGATCCGTTTTACTCTTACTTCCTGATGTAAAAGATGTTTCGCGGATGTTCGCTTTACTGAAAGAACAACATGTAACTTCTCCCGTTATCCGACTTGATTCGTCTTTATCACGATCGGAACGTTATGCAAATTACTTAGAAATTATAAACGTGGATCATGTGATAGTTGTCGGTACACGTAGCGCCCTTTTTGCGCCTATTAATGGCTTGGATTCGATAATTGTTGGACTGGAAAAATCAGAGCAATTCTATGAACAAAAACATCCATACTGGAATGTTCGAGATAGCGCTTTCTTGCGATCCAATATTGAATCTACCAATCTTTTCTTTACCGGCTATGTTCCTTCAGCGGAGATGGCATATCAGATAGAACGAAGAAGAGTTAAGTTCGTTGGGCGTAAACACAGTGTAAAAACTCTGGCTTATCCACAAGTAAAGGGCGAGCTCCTTCCTGATCGAATAATTCCCGAAATACGTAAATCATTGAACCATGGAACAGTTTTGTTTCTTGCTCCACGTAAAGGTTACGCAAACGCGCTCCTATGCGCCAAGTGCAAGAATGTTGCTCTTTGTAACTGCGGCGGAAGACTATTGATGAGCAGCCTAACTGCTGATCCGATTTGTATTCTTTGCGGCACAGTAGAGAAGAACTGGAAGTGCAGATGGTGTTCGGGCGTAACGAGATACGCTGCCGCGCGCGGTATTGAACGATTCTATGAAGAAATTGGAAGGGCGTTTCCAAATACGGCTATTCAATTGTCTAATGCGCCAAATATTCTGGATGAGATTTCTGCCAAAACTAAGATAGTTATAGCGACTCCAGGTGCAATTCCTTCAGTCTCTGGTGGTTATTCGTGCATTGTTATCTTAGAAGGCCAAAGATTCCTTGCAAGCGGATCATCTATCTATGAAGAAATGGTTTACGAATCATTCTTTGATTCAGCGTCCAGGGTAAAAAAGAGTGGCAGTGTTCTTCTCGTTTTGGATCCTTCTCATCCGGTTATTGCCTCAATTACTCGTTGGAATCCAAGTGTTCTGGTCAAAAAAATTCTCCGTGAAAATAGTGATGCATTACTTCCGCCGTACGCTTCTTCGGTTCTATTGAAAGTTCCGACAGATGAAGCTGTGATGCTCAGAAATGGTCTAATAAAGAGTATTAATGATGGCAGATTGCCTAGTTCTTCAAAGGTTTATCTCACCGAAAATGATTCAAAGAATGAATCAAGGTTGTTCATTAATGTTCCCAGAGAAAATCGAGATGACTTGGCAAAATTTATCCATGAACTTACTCGTAAGAGAGCGATTTCCAAGAAGAGATTCATCAGCGCAGCCCTAGATCCTTACGCTCTTTTGCCTTAGCAGCATTGGTAGACTTCAGGCATGTCCGTGCAGCAGATTCGTTTATTCGGTGACCCAGTCTTGGTTTCGCCAGCATCTCCTGTTGTTGATTTCGACAAAGAACTCAGGAAATTGGTACAAGATCTAACGGACACAATGATTGCCGCTCCCGGAGCGGGCTTAGCTGCTCCGCAAATTGGAGTTTCATTACGAGTTTTTGTTTGGGATGTTGATGAAGAATTAGGTCATTTAATCAACCCCTCTTTAGATCTCAGCGATGAAGAACAAGATGGCGAAGAAGGTTGTTTATCGTTTCCATCTCTTTCTTATCCGACCAAGCGAGCTATGCGTGTTGTAGCTAAAGGTTGGAATATGCATGGAGAGCCCGTAACAGTAGAAGGTTCTGAGTTGTTAGCACGAGCAATCCAACATGAAACTGACCATCTAGATGGAATTGTTTTTATTGATCGTTTAGATGAGCAAACTCGTAAAATTGCCATGAAAGACATCAGAGAGTCGCAATGGTTTTCAGAATCTTTATCCAGAGGGAGCGTTCCAACAATTAAAGTCTCTCCGCATAAGTTATATGGAAAAGGCTTATAGTGCGCGTTGTTGTGGCTGCTACGGCAGAAGTAGCAATCCCAACTCTTGAATGGCTTAAAGAGTCCAAGCATGAATTACTGCGAGTTGTAACCACCCCTGATTCCAAAGCTGGCCGAGGGAAGATTCTTTCCCAATCGGTGATAGCCGATTGGGCGGATAAGAATTCTATTTCACTTGCAAAACCAAATACCTCAGGTGAGATAGCGAAGTCATTCGATGGTGCAGATGTAGTAATAGCTATTGCTTACGGGAAGATTTTAACTTCTGAAGTATTTGGTATCCCTAAATATGGATGCCTTAATTTACATTTTTCTTTATTGCCGACCTATCGTGGTGCTGCTCCTGTGCAACGAGCCTTGCTTAATGGAGATAGCGTGACGGGTATTTCAATCTTCAAAATTGATGAGGGATTGGATACGGGTCCGATTTATTATCAAGAGAAATATGAGATAAACCCAATGGCGAATAGTGGGGAAGTACTTCGAGATCTTTCACTAATTGGCGCGAAGTCTTTCTCCCAGGTGTTAAGTGATCTAGAAGCTACAAATAAACCAAGAGAACAAGAAACTGTGGGTTTCAGTTTGGCACCTAAGGTGTCCAAGGAAGAAGCCCGAATAAGTTGGGGACAAGGATCCGCTGCGATATTGAATTTGATTAGAGCATTCACTCCACTGCCGGGTGCATGGACAACGTATCAAGGTTCAGTTCTAAAAGTAGTTGGAATTGGTATAGCGTCAACGGCTGCAAAAATGGCACCGGGGTCCATTCACGTAGAAGATAAAAAGTTATTCGTTGGTACTGCGGATCGTCCGATCGAAATTTCAAAATTGATTCCTGCAGGAAAGAAAGAGATGTTCGCAGCAGATTGGTTAAATGGAGCACGAATCGTTCCTGGAGATGTTTTTGAGTAATCCACCAGGCAAAAAATTCAGTTCTCCTCGTCCTGATGCGCCTAGATTATTGGCCTATGACGTTTTACATGAAGTTAATCGCAATGGCGGTTATTCAAACTTGTTGCTTCCCAAAGTTCTTGCGCAATCCTCTTTAGAAGATCGCGATAGGGGATTTGCAACTGAGCTAGTTTATGGAACTCTTCGAATGCAAGGCAGGCACGATTGGATTCTTGCACAGGCTAGCGACAAACCGTGGACAGAAGTTAATCCAGCGCTAGTAGATGTTGCTCGCATGGGTGCTCATCAATTATTTGAAATGCGCGTACCAACTCACGCCGCTGTATCTGCAACGGTTGAACTCGGCCGGAAAGTTTTAGGTGAATCCAAAGCTTCATTTCTGAACGCAATACTTCGTAAAGTTAGTCAGAAATCTTTGGATGATTATGTCGCTGAGATATCATTGATAAAAGATGACTTTAAAAGGTTAGAAGTTCTTCATTCTCATCCACAGTGGATCATTAGTGCCTACATGGACCAACTGGGTAATCTGGAAGAAGTTGAACGATTACTTATTGCTAATAATATTGCGCCGCGTCCGACGTTAGTATCGTGGCCAGGATTAAGCACTCAAGAAGATTTATCGCAAATAGGCGCACTGCCAACAACTTTCTCTCCTTACGGCGCAGTTTTCGACGGATCACCGGCGTCACTGGATTTAATTTCATCCCGAAAAGCAGGTGTTCAAGATGAAGGTTCTCAGCTAGTAGCAGATGTTTTTGCAAAGATTTCATCAGAACAAGAATCTTGGTTGGATTTATGCGCAGGCCCCGGTGGGAAAGCAGCGTTACTTTCAGCTATAGCAAAAAATAACGGTATAGATTTTTCGGCAAATGAAATTTCAGATGTGAGAGCTAAGTTAGTTCGACAAGTTGTGCAAGGAGCAACGGTTACTACCGTTGATGCCCGAGAAATAAACTCTTTCGGTAAAACTTATGGCGCGATTCTGGCCGATGTGCCGTGTACCGGGTTGGGCGCTTTGCGCCGTCGTCCCGAAGTAAGGTGGCGCCGAAGCGTTGCCGACCTCAAGGCGCTTGTAGTTTTGCAATCAGAAATCATCGATGCCGCTATCGGCGTTTTAGAACCTGGTGGGATATTTGGTTATGCAACCTGCAGTCCACATCTTTCTGAAACACGCATTGCTGTTTCAGAAGCTTTGAAACGCCACCCCGATATGGAAGTTGTGGATGTTACGCAATATCTACATCCAGATCTGCGTTCTACGGGTGTGGATAGAGGAAGCATGACTTTATGGACACACCGACACAACACAGATGCCATGTTTCTAAGTGTTATGCGCAAGAAGAATTAGTATTTGCCCATGCAAAGTACTGTGAGAATTCATCCAAGTATCTTGAACGCGGATCATTCAAGGATTCTCTCTGAAATAGATCGCGTTTCTAAAGTTTCAGATTTTTTACATTTGGATATTCTCGATGGAAAATTCGCGCCCAACACATCTTTTTCTTGGGATGAAGCCCAATACATTATTTCCGGTTCATCAATACCAGTTGACGCTCATCTCATGGTCATTGATAGTGATATTCAAGGACCACGATATGCCGAAGCGGGTTGTCAAAGTGTTACAGTGCATGTTGAATCAACAACAGATATTAAAAAGACAGTGAAGGATATAAAATCCAATGGCGCAAGGGCCAGTTTGGCGTTAAAACCTTCGAGTAAAATAGAAGCGTACATAGATCATTTTGATGAAGTAGATATGTTCCTTATTATGACTGTCGAACCTGGCTTCGGTGGTCAATCATTTATGCCAGAGATGATGGAAAAGGTTTCTAAAACTCGTCATTTAATTGGAGAAAGACCTATTTGGTTGCAGGTAGATGGTGGTATTTCCAAAGAAACTATTGAAATAGCCCGAGCCGCCGGTGCTGACACTTTTGTCGCCGGCAGTGCTGTTTACAAAGCGGAAAATCCAGCTGAAATGATAAATACGTTGCGTGCGCTAGCCGAGCAGACTCCACTTAAGCCGCAAGATTGATTTTCATAAGCAGTTTGTGGCTTTTTTATTGCAAGAACCAAGTGCGTGCTTTCTAGTAAACTTATGTCCATGAAATCCTTTGAATCTCTGTGGAGTGAGTTAGAGAACATTGCTTTAACACGGCCGGAAGGTTCGGGAACTATTAAGGCTTTAGACGCCGGCGTTCATGGCATTGGGAAGAAAATTATTGAAGAAGCAGGCGAAGTTTGGATGGCGGCTGAACACGAAGATAACGAAGCTTTGGCCATAGAAATAAGCCAATTGATTTATCATCTACAAACACTGATGCTGGCGCGTGGGTTAAACCTTCAAGATATTTACAAGAATCTTTAGGAGAATACAATGTTAAGAATCGCAATTCCGAATAAAGGTTCATTAGCTGAAGATTCAATTTCTGTTCTCAAGGAAGCTGGATATAAGCAGCGCACGGATAGTCGTGATCTCGTTCTCGTAGATCTTGAAAACCAAGTTGAGTTTTATTATCTACGTCCAAGAGACATAGCCTTATACGTTGGATCAGGTGAATTAGAAGCTGGAATCACCGGACGTGACTTGCTTATTGATTCAGAAGCCGAAGCGATAGAAATATTATCTCTAGGTTACGGTGGTTCTACTTTTCGATTTGCAGCACCTACGGGAAAGAATTGGAAGATTGGCGATATTGAAGGCAAGAGAGTTGCAACTGCTTATCCTGGATTGGTAAATGCTCATTTGAAATCACTCGGGATAAAATCTAATGTTGTTCGTTTAGATGGCGCGGTTGAAAGCAGCGTTCGTTTAGGAGTAGCTGATCTGATTGCTGATGTTGTCAGCACCGGTAACACTTTGCGTCAAGCAGGTTTGGAAATATTTGCTGATCCAATTTTAGTGAGCGAAGCTATTCTAATTTCGCGCGATTCCGAGAAGAGCAATCCTGCGCTACAGATATTGTTGCGACGATTGCAAGGAGTTATCACCGCTCGTTTGTATGTTCTACTTGATTATGATGTGCCGAAAGATAAGTCTGAAGCGGCGTGCTCGATTACCCCAGGGTTGGAATCACCTACTATCTCGCCACTACAAAATGAAAAATGGGTAGCAGTTAGAGCAATGGTTTTAAGAAAAGATACCAATCGCGTAATGGACGAGTTATGGGAACTTGGAGCACGCGGAATTTTGGTTACGGATATTCACGCCTGCAGACTTTAAAATTCTGAAGAGATTTCCTAGGAACCTATCGCAATTACTATTTCAAGCCCGTGAGCTCTCGCGTATTCATCGACGAGGCTGTGAATTGAATCAGTTTGAGCACCTGAGATGAAGAAATCTAGAGTAGTTACTGGGGAAGTAGCACTTCGATTTACTCTTTCGATGTTTCCACCCACCTTAACGATGTCTGAAGAAAGTTTCGCTATAACACCTGGAGTAAATTTCTGCATTGAAGCCTTTATGTGAAGTAGATCAGTTTTTTGTAAGAGTGATGAGGTTGATTCAACGCTAAAAGAAACTGCAATATCTACGTGAAGCTTCTCAGCGCATATGTTTAAGTCTTCTTCAATGGATTTCGCATGAGCAGGATCAGCCTCAATCAAGACGGTTAAGATAAATCGGGAACGGGTAACGATTTGCTCGACATCTAAAATAGTGATGGAGAAAGGTTCGAGGGCAGAAAAAAGTGTTGCGGTGATTCCAGGGGAGTCAACACCAGTTAAGAGGATTAAGCCTGTGTAGCGTTCCTCGTTCGAACCGTTTTTATCCATGGAGAAAGATTATCGCCAATTACATATGCGAAATCACTCTTCATTGCGCCTTAGCCAGGCCTATAGGCAGTATCTTTTTGCTCTATGACCTCGCAATCAGTTCTGACTCTAGATGGAGTTAGCGTTATTCGAGACGGCAAACAAATTTTGGGTCCTATTTCATTTCGGATAAATGCTGGGGAGCGGTGGGTTGTTCTCGGGCCCAATGGAGCCGGAAAATCCACGCTTCTAGGAGTGCTTGCTGCGCGAATATTTCCTAGCAAAGGAAGCGCATTTCTTTTGGACCAACAAGTAGGTCGAGTAGATGTGTCAGAGCTGCGAACCCGAATAGGATTGGCATCACCATCACTTGAAGCGATGGTCGAAATTGATGAATTAGTTAGAGATGTTGTTTTAACAGCTGCTTACGCAATTATTGGACGCTGGAATGAAACATATGATTTATGGGATGAATCGAGAGCTGTTGCGTTGTTAACAACCTTCGGAGTCCGAGAGCTAGGCGATCGTCGGTATTCAACCCTTAGTTCAGGTGAGAAAAAGCGAGTCATGATTGCACGGGCGTTAATGGCAGACCCAGAATTACTCTTGCTAGACGAACCAGCTGCCGGGCTAGATGTTGGAGGTCGTGAAGATTTACTCCATAGGTTTGCGCAATTCTCGAATGATCCATCTTCGCCAGCCAGTGTTTTAGTAACTCATCACATTGAGGAAATCCCTATTGGGACAACCCACGCTATTTTGCTAAAGGATGGGAGAATTGCGGTAAGTGGTCCTGTGGATTCAGTCATCACAACTGAACATGTAAGTGCAGTTTTCGGATTGCCTATTCAGGTGTCACACGAAAGTTCGAGATTCTTTGCCCGCGCTTAGTGAGTATCTAGACCGTCGCTGGAAAGTATTGCTTCCAAGTTCTGTGCAGATCCTGGACAGATTAGAAGAGGAAATTGAATTCTCGCAGAGTGTTCCACGCAAAGATTTGATCTTTAAAGCTTTCGATTGTGATCCAAAAAACGTTTCAGTAGTGATCTTTGGTCAAGATCCTTATCCAAATCAATCACATGCCATGGGTTTGGCTTTTAGTGTCGCTGACAATGTGAGTCCGCTGCCAGCTTCTCTAAGAAATATTTTCATAGAGTTGATTAGCGATATCGGTGGTGATGTGCCTAATGCGGGGGACTTAAGTTATTTAAGTGAGCAAGGTGTTATGTTGCTCAATCGGGGCCTAACTTTAGATTTGAAAACCAAGAAAGTTCATCCCTTGTGGTATGAATTCACGGAAGAAGTTGCACAAGTATTGGCTGGATTGGGTGTCGTAGGAATATTTTGGGGAAAGCAGGCTCAAGAGCTAGCTCAGTATTTTCCTGTGAGCAAAAGAATTTTAGGAGTGCATCCAAGCCCACTATCAGCATACAAAGGATTCTTTGGAAGTAAACCATTTTCAAGAACAAATTCAATTCTGTTGGCCGAGAATAAGTCAGCCATCAATTGGACAAAACAATAGCGCGGAACCAATTGGCTCCGCGCTATTGTCCTTAGATATTTCTAGATTACTTATCCTATCCAGGAATTAATTGGAGAAGACAAGAAGTAGATCATGAATAGTCCGCTAACAAGGAACAGAAGTGGATGTACTTCTTTGCGACGTCCTTGAACTACTCGGATGATTACGTGTGAGACAAATCCTGCTCCGATACCTACAGAGATGTTGTAGGTGAACGGCATCAAGATAATTGTAAGGAATGCAGGAAGACCGATACCCATGTCATCCCATTCAATGTTCTTTACTTGTGCCATCATCAAGAAACCTACAATGATCAGCGCAGGAGTGGCAGCTTCGTAAGGAATGACTGCAACTAATGGTGCAAGGAAAGTTGTTAGCAAGAAGAGAATTCCTGTAACGATGGAGGCTAAGCCTGTACGAGCACCTTCTCCAACACCTGTTGCTGATTCGATGTAACTGGTATTTGAAGAGATTCCAGCTGCGCCACCTGTTGCAGCAGCGATTGAGTCAACGATGAGAATCTTGTTCGCACCTTCAACATTACCCTTTGAATCAGTTAATCCTGCTTGGTTACCGATTGCGGTCATCGTTCCCATAGTGTCAAAGAAGTCAGCGAGCAACAGTGTGAAAACAAGGAGCAGAGCGGCTAAGAAGCCAGTTTTCGCATTTGTGAAAGCTCCAAAAATATCTTCGAAACCTAAACCAAGAGTGTCAAAGCGTGGAGTGTCAGTGAAGTTAAGTGACCCATCAGCGTTCTTTGGAAGCGCTGGAGTATTCAAGCCCCAACCTCGTGAGTTAGATTCAGTTGGGCTAATGAAGCTGTTACCAACCTTGAATTGACTTTCAACAATGATTGCAAGGATTGTTGAGGTAACAATACCGATTAGAATAGATCCCTTGATCTTCTTAACCATGAGAATAATTGTTAGCAACAAACCAATTGTGAACACAACGATTGGCCAGCCAACTAGTTGGCCACCATCTCCGAGTTCTAGAGGAACAGCAGTAGGTTTTGAGTTCGTGCTACCCCACACCATGTTTGGAGTGCGTCGCACGAAGCCGCTGTCTACAAGTCCGATCAGCGCAATAAATAAACCGATACCTACTGAGATTGCCACTTTAAGCGCTGTTGGGATTGCCTTGAATACAGCAATTCTAAATCCAGTTAGAACCAAGATCAGAATCACGATTCCCTCTAGAACTACCAGACCCATAGCTTGTGCCCATGTTGCATTCTTTGCAATGGAAACTGCAACGAATGTGTTAAGACCAAGACCTGTTGCTATAGCAAGTGGGAAGTTGGCAACTGCTCCCATAAGCATGGTTAGTAATCCAGCAATTAGCGCTGTACCCGCAGCCACAATAATGATGGCGTTAGTTCTGTCGCCTCCACCAATGAATGCTCCGGTGCTATCTGTTGTTGCCAGAATTAGTGGATTTAGCGCCACGATATAAGCCATCGTGAAGAAAGTAACTACTCCGCCGCGAACTTCGCGACCAAGAGTTGACCCACGTTGTGTGATTTTGAAGTATTTATCTAACATGAAGTACCTTCCTGATTTTGGTATCGGGGGTGTTTGCGACCCCGTGCGAAATCACGGCTCGCAGGCCGGAGGAAGATAAGGCAACGCTATCTATTACTGCGAAGTAATTCGGGAAACAACACCCAAAGAAATAGCAATTGATTGACCAATAAAGAGGGCAAAAAGGGCAGTACCTAGGCCCACGGTGCCGCCAAGAAGGGCTCCGAGCAGCAAAACAGTGGCTTCTATACCCAAACGGACGCGACCGACACGGATGCCGCTTCGATTGTGTATGGCCGTCATTAAACCATCGCGTGGACCAGGACCTAGAGCGCAAGTGATGTAAAGCGCTGATCCCATGCCAACGAGTGCAATCCCAAGGAAGTCCATAGCGATCCCAATTAAGTAATTATTGGCTAAGGGAAATACATTTACTCCGATTTGAATAGCAGTTGCGATTATTACGATATTTGCAAGTGTTCCAAATCCTGGTTTTTCACGTAGCGGTATCCAGAGAAGTAGAACCAAAGTACTGATTGCAAAAGTTGATACACCAATCGAAATATCTAGTTTGCTTGCAACTCCTTGAGCAAGAACGGTCCATGGTGCATTTCCAGTATTGCTTTGAACTAATAGCGAATCACCTAGTCCAAAGATGAATAAACCAAAAAACAGAATTAACGTGCGACGAAAGGACAGATCCCAGCGATGTGTCGCAGCCCAAGAAGTGTGAGGGATAGTTCGATGAGGACGAAGGAATTCAGATAGGAAATTTTTTGGTGACTCTGAACTCATTCATACAGTCTACGCGATACAATTTCTGAATGGGACGCTTATCATGCTAATTGGACTCGGAACTTTAATCAATGTCCTTGCAATCATTGCTGGCGCGGCAGTAGGCGTTCTCGCGGGAGCCCGTTTAAGTGTAAAAACCCGTGAATTAATAACAGACATTCTCGGTTTGATAACTATTTTGGCGGCAGCAGGCGCTGTTATTCCTATGTTCACTAATGAGTACTCCCAAGCTTTGCCAAAAGGATGGGCTCTTTTAAGCATTTTAGGCTCACTGCTTATCGGAGGGATTTTAGGGTCTGCATTAAAAATTGAAATTCGTTTGGAAAGAATGGGGGAGACGCTTCGCAAGAAGTTCGGAGCTAACAAAGAAGGAACTTTCGTTGAAGGCTTTGTTTCATCCTCTCTGTTATTTGTTATTGGGCCACTTGCAATTTTGGGCAGCATAAGTGATGGCATGGGCACTGGCATTGATCAATTATCTTTAAAGTCAATTCTCGACTTTTTTGCTGCAATTGCTTTTGCTGCTTCATTAGGTTGGGGTGTCGCTGCTTCATCAATTCCAGTTGGGATTTATCAAGGACTTTGGACGCTCATTGGATTTGGACTTGGAAGCATCTTGGCGCAGTACCAGATTGATGCCATGACTATTGTCGGTGGCTTAATGCTTCTTTCAATAGGTTTACGTCTTCTTCGGATTAAGGAAGTTGCCGTCGGCAATCTTCTCCCAGCACTAGCAATCGCTCCTATATTTGTATACGTACTTAATAGTTTCTTGGCCTAAAAAGTACTTGCGTCAATAACAAATCTGTATTTAACATCGCTAGCGACAGTTCGATCATAAGCTGTATTGGCATAATCCGCTTTAATTACTTCAACGTCACTAACAATATTCTTCTCGCCACAGAAATTAAGCATTTCTTGTAGCTCGGATACTCCACCGATCATAGATCCCGTCATAGAACGACGACCATCTAACATAGTTCCGGCATGAACTGCATATGGTTTTCCAGGAAGTCCAATAATTACCAAAGTTCCATCGAGTTTTAATGTCTGTAAGTATTCATTTATGTCTAATTCTGCACTGACAGTATTTAGGATGATATCGAAAGACTTCTTCAATTTCGATAGTGCACCTTCATCTTTGGTACACACAAAATGGTGTGCTCCCATTTTCAAAGCATCTGATTCTTTTTGTGCAGAGTGAGAAAGAACCGTTACTTCCGCTCCCATCGCTACCGCAAATTTCACTCCCATGTGGCCTAGACCGCCTAGTCCCATTACGGCAACTTTTGTTTTTGGTCCCACATTGAAGTGTTTAATAGGTGAATACAAAGTTATTCCCGCGCAAAGAAGTGGAGCCACGCCTTCAAGTGCTAAATTTTTCGGGATATGCACCGCGTAGTCTTCGTTGATTACAAAGTTGTTTGAATAACCACCGCGGGTTTGCTCTCCACCACTTCTTTCAAGGCTGTTATATGTTCCGGTCATTCCTTCTAAACAGTATTGCTGTAAACCTTTGGCACAGTTTTCACACTTTCTACATGAATCAACAAATACTCCTACACCAATTAGGTCTCCGACTTTAAACTTTGTTACTGATGCCCCAACTGAAGTAACAACTCCGGCAATTTCATGACCTGGAACCAATGGGTAATAGACAGAACCCCATTCGCCACGAGCCGTATGGATATCTGAATGGCAAATACCCGTAAATTTCACATCTAATGCAACATCGTTTGCACCAATTTCCCGGCGATCAAATTCGAAGGTCTTCAAAGGAGATGTTGCGTTATCTACTGCAAGGCCACGTGATTTCATATTTGTTCCTTCTTTTTAGTTGAGTGCTTAGGTAAATGGAAGTGGTTCGGTTGAAACGTGTGCTGCTTTGGATGATCGTGCTGTTACTTCTCTCATATGGTGGCGTCTGCAGAGAACTTCATAAGCAATGTCTTGTCCTGGTGCGACGTCTCCCACCACAACCTGCTCTCCTTGGGTAACCATGGTTCCGCCAACTGTGCGTGCATTATGAGTTGCTCGTGCACCACACCAACAGAGCGCTTCTACTTGAAGCGCATTGACTCGATCCGCGAGTTCAACAAGTCGTGCTGAACCTGGGAATAGCTTTGTTCTAAAGTCTGAAAGAATTCCGAAGGCATAAACATCTATTCCTAAACCGTCTACAACTTTTGCGAGTTGCTCGATTTGGACGGGCATATAGAACTGGGCTTCATCACAAATTATGTAATCTATGCGCGTACCTTGAGATAATTTATCCACAACATATTTATGTAGGTCTATTTCAGGGGACACTTCTATTGCAGCACTTTGTAAACCTAATCTGGAAGAAATTACGCCCGACCCTGCTCGATCTTGGGATGTGAAAATCAATCCCGTACGTCCGCGACTCTGGTGGTTATGTGCGGTTTGCAGAGCTAGCGTTGATTTTCCACTGTCCATGGTTCCGCAAAAATAGATTAGTTCAGCCACAGGCCCATACTGCCATTTTCTCAGAGTTTGTGCAGGTTTGCGCCAAACCTAAGTTGTAGATAAATCCTTAAAGATCAATACCATGGTCTCTCAAAGCCTGCGCGAGCCGTGGAATCAACGCAAGAGATATATCTACAGAGATATGAGAAGCATCTCGATAAGCAACAATCCCATCTTTAACTGCTGGACAAACATCAGTACACATCCATGGATTTGGGTCAATAACTTTAAATCCAGGAAGAGATAAATTCTTGCTTCGTTCGGATGTATTGCACTCCGAGATCGAATAATCAGATAGGCAGGATGGAATATCGCGTTGAGGATGCGGAGTATCAGTGATGTAGATCAAATTTGGAGAAGCGTTTTTAACATTATTGAGTAGCTTTCTCTGTCCTTCATTCCACCACTGCGTTCTATCCGTATATTGAGGTGGTTGAGCAAAGTATTGAAAGCTACTCATAATGAGTACATCAGGTTTGATTTCCTGAATTCTCTTGATTGTATTCTCTCGCCATTTTACACACCGCGACATTTTGAATCCACCCTGATCCCTGCGCTGAGTTTCAACTGAGGGGCAAGCGGATTTTGTAAGGGAGATGAGTTTGTATCCTGATCTCTTTGCAATCTCGTGTAAAGCAGGAAACCACTGCGCCGCATGAGAATCTCCATATAGAACCATGGTTTTATCGGAATCAATTTTGCCGTATTCGCACTTGCCGGACTCAGTTTGAGCATAGTTTGCATGACAACCATCGTCATAAATCAGAGGACGAGCTTTGATTTGAGCCAACGATACAGATCCTTTAATTCCTGATACATCTATTTTATCGCTGTTAGTAAACATAATGACGGCGCCCATGAACACGGACAATCCCGTGGCATACAGAGTTTTTTTATACACTGATGATGCAACAATTTTCTTGTGTCGATACGGCTCTTCAATGAATCGATGAGTTAAATCAGCAAACAAAATTGTGGCAGCTATTGCAATCAGTCGTTCGTAAATTTCAAGGGGTCTTGCAAAGTAAGTACTAGGAAGTACTAGCAAAGGCCAATGCCATAAATATAGTGGGTATGAAATTTCTCCGAGCCATTGCGATATTCGGCTATTAGCAACATCATTGAGAAACGGCGGCCAAGAATTTATAGTTGCAATCAGCAAAACAGTTCCCATTACAGGTAGAACTGCGTTCAATCCCGGGAACGGCGTGCTTTCATTGAAAATAAAAGAACTGATTACAAGCATCATAAACCCAACGAGGCCGATCAGTTTTTTGGTTTTCATCGGCGGGAGCAGGGCGAGTAAAGCTCCGAGACCAAGCTCCCATGCTCGTGTTGGTAATGAGTAAAAGGCCCATATTGGGGAATTCTCAGTTAGATAAATTGAAAAAATAAACGAAGCCAAGGTCACTGCAGCTACGAGATATGTAAGTACTTTTCTGTTATTCAAATATTTTGCCAAGGTAAAGAAAAGAAGAATGAGCAATGGCCAAACTAAATAAAACTGTTCTTCAACGGCCAGAGACCAGTAATGGATGAAAGGTGAGGGGGTAGCATCCAAGTTTTGGTAATCAGCTTGCCACCACGCAAAGAGATAGTTTGAAACATACAAGCTGGCAGCTATAACTTCTCGTCCCAAAGCGGTGCGCATCGATGCTGGAATTAGCAACCAAGAAATTACTGCGGTTATTGCAAGGACGAAAAAGGAGGTTGGTAAAAGTCTCTTGAATCGTCTTGCGTAGAATTCAGTAAAATTGACCGTGCCAGTGCGATCAATTTCTCGCAATAGAAGTCCAGTAATTAGAAACCCACTGATGACGTAGAAAATATCAACGCCGATAAAACCACCGCTCACCCATTTCGCATGAAACAGAACAACGAGGAGAGCCGCTAACGCTCTTAATCCTTGTATCTGAGTGATTTTTGGTGTTGAAGTTTTCTGCATTAGATTATTTTCAGGGACCGTATCTTCATTTCTGGAAACTCGGCTAAAACTTTATTTCTACCTTGAAGAGTTTCAATTTCGAGAAGAAAGACAAGTGCGGATACTTTTGCACCGGTTTTTTGAATTAATCTAATAGCTGCTACAGCGGTTCCTCCCGTCGCAAGAACATCATCCACAATTAATACCTTTGAACCTTCTTTGCATGAATCTTGATGAATCTCTAAAGTATCAACACCATATTCAAGCCCATAGCTCTCTTGATATGTTTCAGATGGTAATTTCCCACCTTTTCTAATTGGTATAAATCCTACGTTCACTTGATTGGATAATGCAGAAGCAAAGATGAATCCTCTAGCTTCCATTCCAGCCACGTAATCAACCTCTTGATTGTTCTTCGACATTTCTTCAATGATTGTTTTAAATGCTGTTGCATTCGCCAATAAGGGAGTGATGTCATGAAAGAGAATCCCAGGCAAGGGGAAATTTGGGATCTGTCTAATGAGGGATAGTGCATCGTTAAGATTCACGATGCTGATAGTTCCATATTTTTGTGTCCGAACGGGGACTTGAACCCCGAAGCCCTTGCGGGCACTAGCACCTCAAGCTAGCGCGTCTGCCAATTCCGCCACCCGGACGAGTAAGAGCCCAACGATAGCAATGGCTTCAGAGGGAAGCAAAAGCCTACTTTCTGCGAGAGACTATGGGTATGACAACTTCGGAATTAACAGTTGCTGAGCGCGAGGAGTTGCACTCGGATGCAATTTCGATTTGCCAATCTTTGATACGAATTCCGAGTGTGAATTACGGTGATGGCAAAGGTGATGAAGCAGCCGTTTCTGCAAAGGTCGTGCAGTTGCTGAGTGAAGTGGGAATTGAGTCAAAAATATATGAATCCGCGCCGGGTCGTTGCAATGTTATTGCACAGATTAAAGGAGCCGATGAAGAACGCCCAGGTTTAGTAGTTCATGGACATTTAGATGTTGTGCCTGCGAATGCAGATGATTGGAGCGTAGATCCTTTTTCCGCTGAGATTAAAGATGGAATGATTTGGGGTCGCGGCGCAGTTGATATGAAGAACATGGATGCCATGATCATCGCTATTTTTCGTATGTGGGCTAAGAAAGGGATTAAGCCTCCTAGAAATATTGTTCTTGCTTTTTTTGCAGATGAAGAAGCTGGCTCTTTATTTGGTTCGAGGTGGATGGTTTCAAAGCACCCAGAAGTTTTCAAAGGATGTTCAGAAGCAATTTCTGAAGTGGGTGGTTTCTCTGTAACAGTTTCGGGGAGTAAGCGTCTCTATTTTATCGAAGCTGCTCAAAAGGGAATTCATTGGATGCGATTAAGCGCTTCAGGTCGAGCGGGCCATGGATCGATGATGAATCCTGAAAATGCGTTAACAAAGTTGAGTGAGGCAGTATCCAAGGTCGGCAATTATGAATGGCCACAACGTTATACAAAAACCGTGAAAGTCTTGTTTAGAAAAATAGCCGAAGTTACTGGAAAGAAATATGACGAAAAAGATCTGCGGCCACTGCTTGAGGAAATTGGCCCGATGGCACGGATGATTGGTGCTACCTTGCAAAATACTGCTAATCCAACAATGCTAGAAGCGGGATACAAAGCTAACGTAATTCCCCAATCAGCGAGTGCGGTTATTGACGGACGTTTTTTGCCTGGGCTTGAGAGTGAACTTAATAAAACCATTTCTGAAATAGTTGGCCCAGATATCACTGTGGAAACAATCACCCACGATATTGCGCTAGAAGTGAATTTCGAAGGGGATCTAGTTGAGGCTATGAATCGTTCAATCCTTAGATTTGACCCAGAAGGTATTCCAGTTCCTTACTTAATGAGTGGCGGCACGGATAACAAAGCTCTGAGTGAATTAGGCATTGTGGGCTATGGGTTTTCGCCGCTGCAATTGCCACCTGATTTGGATTTCATGGCTTTATTCCACGGAGTAGATGAACGTGTTCCAGTTGATGGAATCAAATTTGGTGTTGATGTTTTGGAAGATTTTTTAAGAAACTCTTGAAATTTCATTGAGTGCAGTGCGAACTACTTCTGGCAAAGTAACTTCTTCACTCGATAACGCTCCGCGAAGTTGAGCTCCAGTTCGTGCACCTAAAATTACACTTGTAACACTCGCAGCATCTCTGACCCACGCAAGTGAAACTTCAAGTGGTGAATACCCGAGTCCCTCGGCGGCCACACAGACTGCTTCTACTATCTGTGTCTGTTTATCAGATAAGTAAGGTTCAACAAAGGAAGAAAAATGTGGCGTGGCAGCACGTGAATCACTCGGGATTCCTTTGCGATATTTTCCTGTTAGAACTCCACGACCCAGGGGAGACCACGCTAAGAAACCAACATCTAAATTATTTACTGCATCAAGAATGTCTTCTTCTACCTTGCGATTAAGAAGCGAGTATTCATTCTGAATAGTTGTAATAGGTGCTTTATTCGCGATTACTTCTTGGCGAGTAATCGCACGTGCATTCTGCCATCCCGAAAAATTAGAAACTCCAACATAACGTGCTTTGCCACTCGCATATGCATAATCCAATGCAGATAAAGTGTCATCTAATGGAGTTTGTGCGTCCCATGTATGAATCTGCCATAAATCTAAATAATCCGTATTTAATCGCTGCAATGACGCATCTAATTGAGCAATAAGTGCTGATCGAGAATTATCAACTTTTCTAATCCCTTGCGGGAAACTTAATCCAGCTTTCGAAGCGATTACTACATCATTTCGATCGAATAGCGTTCCTATTAACCCGCCGATAACTCTCTCGCTATCACCGTCGCCGTAAACAGCGGCAGTATCAATGAAATTTCCGCCGGCATCTAAAAACGCACGACACTGGTCAGCAGCTTCATGTTCATCTGTATCTCGGCCCCAGGTCATGGTTCCTAGGCCAATACGAGAGAGCAATAAACCACTCTTACCTGCGCGTCGCATTTGCATGGCACGACCTTAGCAAGTGTGCTTTCCCAATTCCCGATAACCTTGCGGTGTGACCACAGTGATTTTGCTCAGACATGCCCATTCGGTAGCGAATGAAAAAGGCGTTTTAGCCGGTCGGGCTTCAGGGATCGTACTAAGTAAAAAAGGTGAACTTCAGGCAGAAGACTTAAGAAAACGTTTGGGTTCTTTGAAATTCAAGGAAATTCGCGTAAGCCCACTAGAAAGATGCTTATTAACTCTTCAGCCTTGGCTCGATGAACGAGGAATCTCCAATAGAAAAATTGTGATCGATCAAGGTTTATCAGAAGTTGATTATGGGGATTGGACCGGGAAGAGGCTTTCATCGTTAGCTCTTAAGAAGGAGTGGCGAGTGGTTCAGAAAACTCCGAGCAAGATGGTTTTCCCGGAGGGTGAATCTTTATTAGGAGTTCAAAAACGGGCTCGAAAGTCACTCATGAATGCAATCGAGATGGCGCAAGGGGGAGTAGTTCTTATCGTCAGCCACGGTGATGTAATTAAGTCAATTATCGCCGATTCACTTCAGTTAGAGCTCGATAAGTTTCAGAAAATAGTGATTGATCCAGCTTCAATTTCCGTTTTGGATTACAACCGGAAGAGTTTTCGATTGCTGCACCTCAATGATTCATCAACGCAATTTGATTACTTATCCAAGAAAACTCGATCCGTGAAAACCCTTGTAGGTGGGGGATCGGGTACTAAATGAGCCCTATCGTGTATGAATTTAATCCCGTAGAACGATTTATTGCGGGCACGGTTGGTGCACCAGGTGAGCGAACCTTCTTCATTCAAGCTCGCACGGGTTCAAGAGTAGTTTCAGTTGTAGTTGATAAGTCGCAGGTTATTGCGCTGGGTGAACGTACGAAGATTATGCTGCGCGAAATTAAGAAATCCGATCCAACCATATTCATCAAGGCGATTGAAGTTGATGATGCCCCTTTGGAACAACCGATTTTTGAAGAGTTCCGTGCTGGAGTTATCGCCATGGCGTGGGACGCAGAAAGTTCCCTCATTGTTTACGAATTAAGAGAGATGACATCATCTGATGATAAGGAAGAGGGCGAGTTACTCTTTGATGAAGGTGATTTATCAGTTGATCTTTTGCGAGTTCATGTTTCTCCAACGCAAGCCGCATCGTTTTCGAAGAGATGTCTCTCCTTAGCTAATGCCGGACGAACACCTTGTCCCTTCTGTGGGATGCCAATTGACCCAAGTGGACATTTGTGTCCTCGATCAAATGGATATCGCAGATGAGTGAAGTTGTGGAAATTCTAACTCATGGCGAGTTAATTGTTACGGGCCGTCTAATTGATGCTTCAAATGCAACGTTATTAGCTGAGTGCTCTTACAAAGATCAGAAAATCAAATGTATCTACAAACCGATTGCCGGAGAACGTCCGTTATGGGATTTTCCAGACGGAAATTTGGCACATAGAGAATTTGCCGCATTTCTAATCAGCAAGCACGGGGACTTCAATGTTGTTCCACTCACTATTTTACGTGATGGACCATTTGGTATTGGCATGGTCCAAGAATGGATAGACATAGATACATCAATAGATCTGGCAGATTTCTTTAGCAGTGATGACGCGAGATTGCGCAAGATGGCTCTCTTTGATGCAGTTATTAACAATACAGATCGAAAAATTGGGCACTTGCTCCCTCATGTAAGCGGTTTTCTTTACGGTTGTGATCATGGTGTTACGTTTCATCAAGAAAATAAGTTGAGAACGGTTTTATGGCAGTGGGCAGGAAGTGCGTTCTCGGATGAAGAAGTCCAAATGTTATCGATGTTATTAATCAAAATAAAGAATCAACAATTAGAGAACCTCGAAGAACTTATAACTCAAACCGAATTAAGCGCTCTGAACCAGAGGATTGAAGAACTATTAAGATCAAGATCATTCCCCGTACCGAGCCAAGATTGGCCAGCTATTCCTTGGCCAGCGTTTTAGTTCATTGAATTTATTGAATCTGTAATAGTATGCGCAGATGAAGTCATGGCCAGAGGTTTACCTTCCAACCATTGATTCCAAATTCAATTTCCCAAATCTTCAACTCTTTAATTCATCTTCCCGCAAAGTTGAAAGCTTGCCTTTGAAGCAAACCTATCGAATGTATGTTTGTGGTATTACTCCTTACGACTCAACACATTTGGGTCATGCTGCAACGTATTTAACTTTTGATTTAATCAATCGCTATCTCAGGGCAAAAGGATCAGATGTTTTGTTTGTTGAAAACATCACGGACATCGATGATCCGCTTCTTGTAAGGGCGGCTCGAGATGGGGTTAATTGGCAGGAATTGGCACATTCACAGATAGAGCTATTCCGTTCCGATATGACTTCTCTTAGAGTGATACCTCCAAAGCATTACATCGGCGCAGTAGAAGCTATTGGTTTAGTAACTGAAAAAATCGAAGAACTGAAAAGCGCTGGCTCGATTTATTCAGTAGAGAAAGATCTATATTTCCGTGTTTATAGCGATCCAGATTTTGGTTCGAGATCTCATTTAACAATCGAGGAGAGTTTAAGAATATTTGCAGAACGTGGTGGAGATCCTGCGCGCGTTGGTAAAGAAAACGCACTTGATTCACTGGTGTGGTTAAGTAAGCGAGAGAATGAGCCCGGCTGGCCGAGTATTCATGGTGAAGGTAGACCCGGTTGGCACATTGAATGTTGCGCCATAGCGCTCGAGTACCTACAACCAGATCCATTTGAAGATTTTCTAATTGATATTCAAGGCGGGGGAAATGATTTGATATTTCCGCATCACGAGATGAGTGCTGCACAAGCTCGTGTCTCCACGGGCAGAGATTTTGCGAGAATGTATGTTCATACCGGCATGATCGGCCTTGATGGTGAAAAAATGAGTAAGAGTTTAGGAAATCTGGTTTTCGTTTCATCGTTGATGAATTCAGGCGTAAGTCCGATGGTGATTAGATGCGCTTTATTGATGCAGAACTACGCGATTGATCGAATGTGGAGTGAAGAACTTCTAAGTCAATCGCAAAACTTTATTGAGTCATTAACACTGCATCTCTCACAAAGTGAATGTGCTCCTACGGATGTTGTAATCCAAAATTTGATCAAGGCACTATCAAATAATTTAGATACGGAAGAGATTTTCTTGATTCTTCGAAGCTGGATTAAATCTTCCGAAGAAGGTGCAATTGGAGGTAACCCAGGAGAGCTTTCTCGCGCACTTGATTCGTTACTCGGATTGGCAGTGTGAAGATGAGTGATTTTTATAGCGCTGTCTTTTTTGACATGGACGGATTGTTCGTAGATTCTGAGCCTCAGTGGTTAATCGCTGAAACAGAATTAATGGCAGATTATGGGTATGCATGGAAATCTAGTGATCAAAATTATTGTTTAGGTGGTCCTTTAACTCGCGTAGGTCAATATATGTTTGAAAAATCTGGATCCGTTGAATCCCCAGAGTTTTTCACACAATCCATTATTGAAAGAATGAGTATCAAATTAAGTCAAGGAGCTCCGGTATTGCCAGGTGCTTTGGAGTTACTTCTAGATTTGAAGAAGAATGAGGTGCCCACAGCGCTTGTTTCAGCCAGTCCTCGAGTTCTTGTTGATTCTGTATTAAAGAGCATTCCGAACCATACATTTGAATTTTCGTTATCAGCAGATGATGTAACCAATCCAAAACCAAATCCTGAGGCTTACTTACTAGCCGCTACCAAACTCAATGTAGATATAACCAATTGTCTAGTTCTCGAGGATTCACTTACGGGTGTTAAGGCAGCTACCTCAAGCGGAGCATTCACAATAGCGGTACCACATTTCGTTAAAGTAGAGGCCGGACAGAGGTTGAGAGTGATTTCATCACTAAGTGAATTAAGTTATGAACACTTACGTCTTAATTATGAGCCGGACAAATTGATTTAAACGAGCACCAGTCGCATAGTTTTGACTTTCGTGGAGTCCACGTATCTGTTTCAATGGCTTTTTTTATTGCTCCCGCAATTTTTAACAAAGAGTTTTCGGTTGCAATCAACTCCTGTTCAGTCGGAGTGCTTTTGAGAACGCTTGAATCACCTAGGTAAATCAACTGAAGTAACTTTGGAATAATCTGTTTCTCTTTCCAATATAAAAGTGCATAAACCCTGAGTTGAAATAGAGCTTTATCTTCCCATCCTGGTTTAGGTGACTTACCTGTTTTGTAATCAATGATTCGCACCTCGCCAGTTGGCGCTACGTCTAAACGATCAACATAGCCATGTAGGTAGATGTCCTCGGACAGATCTTGCTCCAGGTGCAGCTCTCGATGCGTCGGTTCGAAATTCGTTGGATTTTCTAATTCAAAATAGGTTTTCAGTAAAGCTGAAGCTCGGTCAAGCCACTCTTTCTCACTCGTTATTAATGCAGTCAACTCTGGCTTGGCCTCTAGCTGTTGTTGCCATCTGGTTGGGAGCAAATCAGTTGCTGTTTGCACGGTTCGCAATTCAGCTGGTGATTCGAAAAGGTCGTGGAGAACCGTGTGAACCAAGGTGCCTCGTTCAGCATCTAAACTGGGGGATTCTGGTAGTTGATCAATAATCCGGTATTTATACAGAAGCGGACAATTAGAAAAATCATTGACCCTGCTTGGGGAGAGACGCAATGTGCTCATTGCGGTGAAGATACTCCCAATCTTTACTTACTGCACGCATAAGATAGCCCCATGTCCAATGACGGGTATTTCTCCGAAGGTGATCGTATTCAACTTACAGATCCAAAAGGCAAGATGTACACATTTACGATTGTTTCAGGCAAGGAATGGCACACACATAAAGGGTGGATTGTCCATAACGATTTAATTGGCTTGCCCGAAGGAAGTGTTGTCAGCACTAGTGCGGGTTTGAAATTCACAGCCTTTAAACCACTGTTGGGGGATTTTGTTTTATCCATGCCTCGAGGGGCAACCATTGTTTATCCTAAAGATGCTGCCATGATTGTCGGCGTAGCAGATGTTTTTCCTGGTGCTAAAGTTATAGAAGCAGGCGTAGGAAGCGGAGCTTTATCAATATCTCTGCTACGAGCAATTGGTAAAGATGGTGAATTATCTAGTTTTGAAAGACGCGAAGACTTTGCTGACATTGCGCGTGAAAATGTTAAGACATACTTCGGTGAAGTTCCATCCCAATGGAAGTTAACGGTGGGTTCCGTTCAAGAATCTGCAACTGATCAAAAGTATGACCGAGTTATTCTCGACATGCTCGCCCCGTGGGAGTGCGTTGCTTTTGCAGCTGATGTTCTTAGACCTGGTGGTGTTTTCTTGGCTTACGTTGCAACCACAACACAACTATCTTCAACGGCTGAGGCCTTGAAAGAAGATGGTCGTTTCACCGAACCGCTCAGTTCTGAAACTATTGTTCGTGATTGGCATCATGAAGGTTTAGCTGTAAGACCCATGCAGAGAATGATTGGTCACACCGGATTTTTGATTGTTAGCAGACGAATGGCTCCAGGCGTTGAAGTTTTGGCACGTAGACGTCGTCCATCAAAAGGCGCTTACGGTGTCGCGGAAGAGTGAACGTTTAGTTAATTTGGTTATTGCACTTCTTGCTACTAGGAGAAGTTTAACCAAAAGCGAGATTTTTCGAACCATAGATGGTTATGAAGGAAACGAAGAATCTATGGAGCGCATGTTTGAGCGAGATAAAGACGAACTCCGATCGTTAGGTATAGAAATCGAAGTTTCAGGTTTGGACCCACTCTTTGATGATGAATTGGGTTACAGAATTAAGCCGGAAAACTTTGTTCTAGATACAAAGGGTTATTCAGCGGCGGAAGTTGCATACATGTCGTTGGGGGCTCGGTTATGGAAAGACGCATCTTTGAGTGAACCGTCGCAACGAGTTCTCAGGAAACTATCAAGTTTTAGCTCTTCAATTAACTTAACGGATATTCCGGCCGTCGCTCCGATCACATTAAATGCTCCTAGTTTTCTTGATGAAGTAATCACTGCTATTTCAGAGAGAAGAAGTATTGAATTTTCGTATTTAGGACCAGAATTGAACTC
>JACCEA010422496.1_pt1 | contig 45006 bp, 14 predicted proteins | sample 7449851 | NCBI WGS metagenome assembly JACCEA01 (sample SAMN15323453, study PRJNA562643) | freshwater metagenome | isolation source: river surface water | place: USA:Blue River Watershed | collected 2017-08-18 | reverse complement strand
GCCGCTAAAAAGACCACTGCCCGCAAAGCATGAAGCTGTGGGTCGTCGCAGTCGGCCAACGTGTGCCCGACTGGGCGCAAACCGCTTGGGACGATTACGCCAAGCGGTTTCCGTCTGAGCTCAAGGTCGAGCTCAAGGCGGTTAAAACTGAGCCGCGCAGCTCTAAAACCTTAGACACCATTTACGCCGCCGAGCGCGAGCGCATCGAAGCCGCCATCCCGCGCGGCTGCCGCATCGTGGCTTTGGACGAGCGCGGCACCAACCTCACCACCGTGGCCTTGGCCGCCAAGCTCAAACACTGGCAGCTCGAAGCCGACGATGTGGCCTTGGTCATTGGCGGGCCCGATGGCTTGTGCCCCGAGTTCAAGAAACAAGCGCACGAGCGCATCCGCATTTCAGATTTGACGCTGCCCCACGCCATGGTGCGGGTGCTGCTGGTCGAGCAGCTCTACCGTGCATGGTCGATCAACGCCAACCATCCTTATCACCGCGAGTGAACCATGCCTGATTCCAAGTTTGTTTACCTCGCTTCCCAAAGCCCCCGCCGCCGCCAACTGCTTGAGCAACTGGGCGTGCGCTACGCGCTGCTGCTGCCCGACGACACAGAAGACGCGGAAGCGCTAGAGGTGGTGCTGCCCCATGAAGCACCACGCGCCTATGTGCAGCGCGTGACTTTGCTCAAGCTTGAAGCCGCCTTGGCTCGCATGAAGCGCCGTGGCCTGTCGTTCGCGCCCGTGCTGTGCAGCGACACCACCGTGGCCTTGGGCAAAACCATTTTGGGCAAACCCGATGACGCCAAACATGCCGTGCAAATTCTTGGGGCTCTGAGCGGTCAAACCCACCGTGTGCTGACCTCGGTCGCGATGGGCGCACTGTCTAAGGCGGGTAAGCCGCTTAAAACCGAGCAAGCCCTCAGTGTTTCCAACGTGCGTTTCGCGCCATTGACGCGTGCACAAATTCAAACCTACGTCGCCAGTGGCGAGCCCATGGGCAAAGCGGGCGCTTATGCGGTGCAGGGCAGGGCAGCGGCTTACATTGAGCACATCAGCGGTAGCTACTCTGGCATCATGGGGCTGCCGATGTTTGAAACCGCGCAGCTGTTGCGTGCGTTTGGATTCAAGGTTTAAGTTGGGCTCAGCCATGCAACAAGACATTCTCATCAACTGGTCACCCCAAGAAACCCGTGTGGCCATTGTCGAATCGGGCGCGGTTCAAGAGCTGCACGTTGAGCGCACGCTGGAGCGCGGCTTGGTGGGCAATGTGTACTTGGGCAAAGTGGCGCGTGTGTTGCCAGGCATGCAGTCAGCCTTCATTGACATTGGGCTGGAGCGCGCCGCGTTTTTGCATGTGGCCGATTTGATGAGCAGCGTCGCCGCGCGCCATGCCGACAACGACAAAGGCGAACCAACGCCCGTGGTACCGATTGAGAAACAAGTGTTTGAGGGCCAGTCGCTGTTGGTGCAAGTCATCAAAGACCCGATTGGCACCAAAGGCGCACGTCTGTCTTCGCAAATCAGCATTGCGGGCCGTTTGCTGGTGTTCTTGCCGCAAGATCAACACATTGGCGTGTCCCAAAAAATCCCGTTTGAACAGCGCGAGGCCTTGCGCCAGCGGCTGCAAGGCCTCGCCGAAGCTGCCGCGCCCGATGGCAAAACGGGCGGTTTCATTTTGCGCACCAACGGCGAAGACGCGAGCGACGCTGAACTGAGCGAAGACATTGCCTACTTGCGCAAAACCTGGGCGCGGATCAAAGAAGCGTCCACCCGCTTGCCCCCTAAATCCTTGTTGCACCAGGATTTGAGCCTGCTGCAGCGCGTGCTGCGTGACTTGGTGAGTGAGACCACGCAAACCATCCGCATTGACTCGGCTGAACAGTTCAAAAAACTCAAAACCTTTGGCACTGAATTCATGCCCAGCGCAGTGGACAAGCTGCATCTCTACAAGGGTGAGCGCCCCATCTTCGATCTCTTCAATATTGACGAAGAAGTAGGCAAGGCCCTAGGCCGCCGCGTGGACTTGAAGTCGGGCGGCTACCTCATCGTGGACCAAACCGAGGCCTTGACCACGGTCGATGTGAACACGGGTGGCTTTGTGGGCGCGCGCAACTTTGACGAAACAATTTTCAAGACCAACCTAGAAGCAGCAGGCGCGATTGCCCGTCAGCTGCGCCTGCGCAACCTAGGTGGCATCGTGATTGCTGACTTCATCGACATGACGCGTGAAGACCACCGCGAGGCGGTGTTGGCCGAGTTCCGCAAGCAGCTCGCCCGTGACCGCGTGAAAACCATGGTAAGCGGCTATTCAGCCTTGGGTTTGGTCGAAATGACGCGCAAGCGCACCCGTGAATCGCTGGCCCACATGCTGTGTGAGCCATGCCCCGTGTGTGATGGCAAAGGCAGTGTGAAAACCGCACGCACCGTGACGTATGACATCTTGCGCGAGATCTTGCGTGAGGCCCGTCAGTTCAACCCGCGCGAGTTCCGCGTGATTGCATCCCCCGATGTGATTGACATCTTGCTGGATGAAGAAAGCCAGCACTTGGCAGGGTTGAGCGACTTCATTGGCAAGCCTATTTCTTTGCAGGCTGAAGGTGCGATGTCGCAAGAGCAGTACGACATCGTGTTGCTGTGATCAGGCAACGAGTTTGAAATGCTTGCGACTGAAGTCCAGCCCAAAGGCCTTTTCAAGCTTCATCAACCAGCGGTGACGTTTCTCACGCTTGGTGAGTTTGTAATCGGGATCAATCGTGAAGCTCTTTTCTGCCGAGCTGTCTAGCCACGGTTTCACCAACTCAGGGTGCGTGCCAGTGAAGGGTTGCAACACCTGCGCGTCAAACTGGCTGTAACGCACAGTTGGTGCGCCATGCGACCAAAACTTGCTCACTTGATCCAACTTCTTTTGCATGGCCTCGTTGCTGCGCACCCAGCCATAGTGATAGATGTGGGCGTTGGCCAAGGCCGCTTGTGGGTTGCGGCCTTTTTTGTGGTCTGACGTGATCAGCCAATATTGGCCATCTGGCGCATAGGAGCGAATGGTGTTGCGAATCAGGCGGCATTCGCGGCGGTACCACGCGGGGCTGTTGGCGACAAAGTCGGGCGTGCCATAGAAGTGAAAGTAGTCAAACACCAAGGCTTCCACCGCAGGGTTGTGATGGTGTTGGTCTACGCTGGCGCGGATATTGGCCAGTTCGGCTTCGTGCACCACCTCATCGCCTTCCAAGTAAAAAGCCCAGTCCCCCGTGCAGGCGTACTGCGCAATCATTTTTTGCTGGGCATACACAAAGCCACGGTCAGCCATGCGCTCGTTCCAGATGGTTTCGATCACGCGAATCTTGGGTGAATCAATGGCGTGGATGCGTGCCAAGGTGTCGTCGTTGCTTTGGCCGACCACCACCACAAACTCGTCGACCAAGGGTAGGAGCGAACGGATGGAGGCTTCAAACGGGAAGCCCAGCTCCACGCCGTTGCGAATGAAGGTGAAACCGCTGATGGATGCTTGGCTCATAGAGTCGTTGTGTGAGAAGAAGGGTTGTCAGTGCTTTGGGCAGCTACTTGATAAAGGGCCGCATACGCGCCAGCTTGCGTCATGAGTTGGCTGTGGGTGCCAGTTTCTACGACACTGCCAGCTTGCATGACCACGATCAGGTCCGCATGCTCAATGGTCGATAAACGGTGCGCAATGACCAGCGAGGTGCGACCTTGCATCAATACCTGCAACGCATCTTTCACGGCTTGCTCAGAGGTGGTGTCCAGGGCCGAGGTGGCTTCATCCAAGATGAGAATGGGCGCGTCTTTGTAAATGGCGCGAGCAATAGCCAAACGTTGACGCTGGCCGCCAGATAGCTGGGTGGCGTTGTGGCCGACCAAGGTGTTTTCTTGAAGGGGGAGGCTGCGCACGAAGTCGCTCAGGTTAGCGGCTTCTATGGCCTTCCACACGCGTGCTGTGTCGATGCTCTCGCCCAAGGCAATGTTTTGCGCCACGGTCTCGTTGAACATGACCACGTCTTGGCTGACATACGCCACTTGACGGCGCAAACTGGCGAGTGACCAGTCTTGCAGCGGCACCCCATCCAGCCTGACTTGGCCAGTGGTGGGGTCGAGAAAGCGGGGTAGCAAATTCGCCAATGTGGTTTTGCCTGAGCCCGAGGGACCAACCAAAGCCACTGTTTGACCAGGCTGGATGGTGAGGCTCACGCCATTTAAAGCGGGGCTGGTGGCAGAGGGGTATTGCAGGCTGATGTTGTCAAAGCAAATTTCGCCACGCACTTGGGTGGCGGTGTGTATGCCTTGGTGTTCATCGGGCGTGTCATTGAGTAAATCGAGGCCGCGTTCTAGGGAGGTGACGCCACGTGTCAGGCTGCCCGTGACTTCAGACAAGTGTTTGATAGGGGACACCAGCATCAGCATGGCTGTGATGAAGGAGGCAAAACCACCCACGGTGCTCATATTGCTGGCACTGCCACTGGTGCTTTGCCAAATGGCGAGGGTCAGCACGCCTGACAATGCCAACGCCGAGAGCATTTGAATCAGCGGCGTCATGGTGGAGCTGGCCACGACAGACTTGAGTGCCAAATTGCGCAGACTGTGGTTGAGCTTGCCAAAACGTTCGGCTTGGTCGTTTTGGGCATTGTGCAGGCGCACCATGCGGTAAGCCATGACGTTTTCTTCCACCACATAGGCCAGGGCGTCGGTGGCGTCTTGGCTAGACCGCGTGACGCGGTCCATGCGGCGCGACAGTGTTTTGACGACCCACGAAATGGGGGGTAACACGATGAAAACCAGCAGGGTGAGTTGCCAATTCAGGTACATCAGGTAGCCCATGAGTGCGAGCAAAGTCACACTGTCTTTGGCAAACGACAAGGTGGTGCTGACCAGCTGTGAGGCTCCAGCGTTCACCTCATACACCATGGCGTTGGTCAGGCCACTGGCGTGCTTGGATTGAAACAAGGCAGGGTCAGCCTGCATGAGCTTTTGGAACAAGCGCAGGCGGAGTTTTTCAAGTGAGGCTTGGGTGACGCGAGCCAAACAGTAGCTGGCAATAAACCCCGCAAAGCCACGGATACCAAACAACAGCACCAACACCACGGGTACGCGCCACAGTGGCATGTCGCCTTGTTGAAAGCCTTTGTCGAGCAAGGGCTTCATCAAGGCTGGAATGGCGGGTTCGGTGATAGACCCCACCAAAATACCCGCAATCGCCAGCATCAGCAGGTTGCGATGACCCGAAAACCATGGAGCCACGCGTCGGAGTCTTGCGAGCAAGGAGTCTGACGGAGCGGATGGGGTGGATGTGGTCATAAATGAGGCGCGTGGCAAGAAAGGCAATACAGCGCATTATCGCCACTCGTTCGCCACTAAAATCATCGTATTCATTTGGCTACCCATCTCACTATGACACGTCAACTTATTCGCTTCGCACTTGGGTTATTGACCGCTGGCTTCTTGGCTTTGCCAACCTGGGCTCAGTTCCGAGTGGAAGTGTCGGGCGTGGGGTTGACCCAGGTGCCCATTGCTTTCGCCCCTTTGCGTGGCGAAGAAACTTCACCCCAAAAAATCTCCACCATTGTTCAGGCAGATCTTGAGCGTAGCGGCCAGTTCCGTGGCGTCACCGCGGGGGTGGTGGTCGATGAAACCCAGCGTCCAGACATCAGCGCCATGCGCCAAAAGGGCGCAGATGCTTTGCTGACAGGCAGCATCAGCCGCATGAATGATGGCCGCTACGACGTGCGTGTGCGCTTGTGGGACGTGGTGCGTGGTCAAGACCTTGGCGCTCTGAGCTATGTGGTGGTGACGGGCGATTTGCGTTTGGCCTCACACAAGATTTCAGACTTTGTTTACGAAAAACTCACGGGTGATAAAGGCGTTTTTTCGACCCGCATTGCTTATGTCACCAAGTCTGGCAGCCGCTACAACCTGTGGGTGGCTGATTCTGACGGCGAAAATGCGCAGTCTGCCTTGGCAAGTCCTGAGCCCATCATCTCGCCCAGCTGGTCTCCCTCTGGCGGTCAATTGGCCTATGTGTCGTTTGAGTCGCGCAAGCCTGTGGTGTACATCCACGATGTGTCTAGCGGCAAGCGCCGTGTGATTGCCAATTTCCGTGGCTCTAACAGTGCCCCCAGCTGGTCACCTGATGGGCGCAGTTTGGCCGTGACTTTGAGTCGCGATGGGGGCTCTCAGCTGTTTGTGATTGATGCCAACGGTGGTGAGCCTCGCCGTTTGACCCAATCGGCAGCCATCGACACGGAACCCGTTTTTTCGCCCGATGGCACAGCCATTTACTTTGTGAGTGACCGTGGTGGTTCGCCTCAGATTTACCGCATGCCTGCTTCAGGCGGCCCAGCCAACCGCGTGACGTTCAATGGCACGTACAACATTTCACCTTCTATCAGCCCCGATGGCCGTTGGTTGACCTACATCTCCCGAATCGGTGGTGCATTCAAGCTGCACGTGATGGACATTGCCAGCGGCAATGTGGCTGCCATTACGGATACCAGCCGTGACGAGCGCCCCAGCTTTGCGCCCAATAGCCGCCTGATCGTGTATGCCACCCAACAAGACGGGCGTGAAGCACTGATGACCACCACGCTCGATGGCCGCATCAAAGCCCGTTTGTCTGGCCAAGGTGGCGATTTGCGTGAGCCCAATTGGGGGCCATTCAGCAAAGCCTTGCCTTAATTCTTTCTCTTCTTTTTTTGAATCGGTCTTTTATGAAAAAACTTCTTTTACTCGTGTCTATCGCGGCTGTGCTGTCGGGCTGTGCTTCTGGCGTTAAGTTGGATGATGTGCAAGTGGATGACCGTTCTGGCAGCGCGAGCGGCCAGCTGGGTGGCGTCAGCAGCTTGAATGCTCGTGGCTTGGGTGCCATGGAAGGCATCAAGCAAGGCCCTGTGGGGGTCGAGCACATCATTTATTTCGACCTCGACAGCTACACCGTCAAGAGCGAATACCAAAGCGTGTTGGAAGCGCACTCGCGCTTCTTGCGCGCAGACCGCAACCGCCGAGTGAACCTTGAAGGCCACACCGATGCGCGTGGTGGCAGTGAATACAACTTGGCATTGGGACAAAAGCGCGCAGACGCAGTGCGCCGTGCGTTAAGCGCCTTGGGTGTGCCAGAAGCCCAAATGGAATCGGTGAGCTTTGGCAAAGAAAAGCCTGTGGCCCAAGGCTCTGACGAGTCTGCTTACTCACAAAACCGTCGTGCGGCTCTGAACTACCAATGAAACTGACCACTTCTTTTTCTATTCGTGCTGTGGCTTTGGCCACAAGCGTGCTGTTTGGCTCAGTCGCGAATGCGGCACTGTTTGAAGACAGTGACGCGCGCCGCGCCATCCTAGACTTGCGCGAGCGCGTAGAGCGTCAAGCCGAGGAAATTCAAAACTTCCAACGCAGCTTGCTTGAGCAGCAAAATCAGTTCGAAGTTTTGCGTGCAGAAATTGCACGTATTCGCGGTGAGAAAGAAGAGTTGTCACAAGCGCTGCGCCGCGCCCAAGAGCTGTCTCAAGGCGTCGATGACCGCTTGAAGAAATTTGAACCCACCAAGGTCAAGGTCGATGGTGTGGAGTTCATGGCCGATCCCGCAGAAACCAAAGCCTATGAAGATGCCTTGGCCATCTTCCGCAAAGGTGAGTTTGCTGCTGCCAGCACTGCGTTTAATGACTTCATCAAGCGCAATCCCATGAGTGGCTACGTGGTGCCTTCTTTGTTCTGGCTGGGCAATGCCCAATACGCCAACCGCAGCTATGCCAATGCCATCACCAACTTCAACACATTGCTGAGCAAAGCGCCTAACCACATGCGTTCGGCTGAAGCCCTGCTGTCTGTGGCGAACTGTCAGTTGGAGTTGAAAGATATCAAAGCAGCGCGCAAAACTTTGGGTGATGTGGTGAAAAACTATCCTCACACCGAGGCTGCGACTGCGGCGAGCGAGCGTTTGGCGAAACTCAAGTGACAGAGATCATTGCTCTTTCCAAAGAGGTCCTCTGGGCCTTTTTTCTTGGTGGCTGTTGGCTGGGTTGGATTAGCCAACGCACCCATTTCTGCACGATGGGCGCCATTTCGGATGTGGTGCATTTGGGGGATTGGATCCGAGCGCGCCAATGGGTTTGTGCCATCGCGGTTGCAATTTTGGGCTTTACGGCCCTGTCTGACGCGGGCTTGATTCATCCTTCTCAAAATCTATATGCCAGCACGCGTCTGATGTGGTTGTCCACCCTCGTCGGGGGCGTGATGTTTGGCTATGGCATGGTCATCGCGTCAGGCTGTGGCAATAAAGCTTTGGTGCGCATTGGCGGCGGCAACTTGAAATCTGTGGTGGTCTTTGTGGTCATGGGCATCAGCGCGTTTGCCACCATGAAAGGCATTACCGCAGTCTTGCGTGTGAACACCGTGGATGCGGTATTCATCGACATGCCCTCAGGTGCCAATTTAAACGTATTGGGCGTGTCTGGCTTGGGCTACATCGTGGCGGGTGCGTTGCTCCTGTGGGTGTTGCGTGATAGAGACTTTTGGACACTCAACAGCGGCCTCGCTGGCGTGGGTGTGGGCGGCGTAGTTGTTGCCATGTGGTGGGTCAGTGGGCATTTGGGCTTTGTGCCAGAACACCCAGAAACTTTGGATACGGTCTACCTCGCCACCAGTTCAGGGCGAATGGAAGCGCTGAACTTTGTGGCGCCGATCGCCTACACCTTGGATTGGTTGATGTTCTACAGCGATACCTCTAAAGTGCTGAGCACGGGGGTCGTGGCTGTGGCTGGGGTGATTTGTGGGTCTGCAGCATCTGCCTTGTACGGCAAAACCTTTCGACTTGAAGGCTTTGCCAACCCGCGTGATTTGGCGCAGCACCTCCTGGGTGGCGTGCTCATGGGGGTGGGCGGCGTCACCGCCATGGGATGCACCATTGGACAAGGGCTGAGTGGCATATCCACGCTGAGCCTTAACGCGTTCATCGCCTTGGCCGCCATTGTGCTGGGGGCTGTGGTGTCGTTGCGCCAACAAGCCGCTCGGCTAGAGCGTAGCACCTGTGTCTGATCTTTATGTGACCGCGCGTCGTTTCGGCGGCTTAGCCCGTTTGTACGGTGTGAGCGGTGCAGAGCGCATACGCGCAGCGCATGTGGTGGTCGTTGGTATTGGTGGCGTGGGGTCGTGGACGGTCGAGGCGCTGGCCCGCAGTGGGGTGGGGCGCTTGACTTTGATTGACCTCGACAATGTGGCCGAGTCCAACATCAACCGCCAAATCCACGCACTCGACGGCACGCTGGGTATGGCCAAAGTTGAAGCCATGCGACAACGCATTGCGCACATCAACCCTGATTGTGTGGTGACGTGTATTGAAGACTTTGTAGAGCCCCACAACTGGCCGAGCCTTTTGAAGGGTGTTGAGCCAGATGCTGTGGTGGACGCCTGTGACCAGGTCAAAGCCAAAACAACCATGGCTGCATGGGCCATTCAGCACAAGGTGGTGTTCATCACCGTGGGTGCTGCAGGTGGCAAGCGTATGGCACATAAAGTCGACATTGATGATTTGTCCAACACCACGCATGACCCTCTGTTAGCCAAGCTGCGTTACAACCTGCGCCGAGAGCACGGTGCAGCGAAAGAAGGCAAAAAGATAGGTGTCGCTTGTGTGTTTAGCCGTGAGGCTGTTGCCCCCCCTGATGCAAGCTGCAATGTCTCAAATGAGGGTCAAGGCGACGGCTCTTTGAACTGCAGCGGCTACGGCTCGGTGGTCAGCGTCACGGCCACGTTTGGGCAGTGCGCGGCAGGCTGGGTTTTTGATCAAATTTCTTCACGCCCATTGCTAAAAGGGTGAAAAATGCGTTATACTTTTAGGCTTCGCAGGATACGAAACTTAGGTTGACTATCAAGCGTGATGGGACCATAGCTCAGTTGGTAGAGCAGCGGACTTTTAATCCGTTTGTCGTGGGTTCGACCCCCGCTGGTCCCACCAAAAATCTTAAAAAGGACTTAGAGAAATCTAAGTCCTTTTTTTCGTTTGGGCCATCGAAAACTCAAACTCGACAATCAATTATTGTTTTTAGTAAAAATACGATTAATCTTATGTAAATAAGCTAAAAATCACAAAACCACCAAGGAGGACGGTGGTTTTGAGGGGTTTAGGCTGCTGCTGCGTGACCAGACAAGTAGTTGGCGTAGTTGTCGGTCAATTGATCGTAGGCATTGGCCGCATCTGAAAACAAGTTTTGTTTTTGCAACAACCAGCCATAATTGAACCAAGCGACGTGCTTGCGTTCATCTTGGCTATGCTTGAGCCACTGGCGATAGAGGTCGATGGCTTCTTCGTAACGGCCGGCTGCTTCTAGCATGTCGGCAGCTTGAGTCAGTTCATTGAGCGTAAAGCTGGTCAGTTTTGCGCCTGAAAGGTGGATGTTGGATGTCATGTTTCACTCCTAAAAAATCAATTTATAGCGTTATTAAGCACATTGCGTGCCAATAATTCCCGACAGTCAAACTCACAGCCATGAAAAGACACTCTCTATTAGTAGCCACTCTTTTGGTGATCGGCCAACCAGCACGGGCGGCTGATTTGTCTACATTTGATGAGGTGAGGTCTCAATATCAGTCTTACAAAGATCCAACCCGTTTGTCTTACTTGTATAACCGTTGTGCTGCCTTGCAGCTTAATGTTGCTGCCTTGATGCAACGCAAAGGTCAGCCTCAAGGGGCCAAGGATTTTGAGGGCCTTGCTCAACATTACATGGTTTTGTCTGAGGCCAACGAGCGTGAAACAGACAGAAAACGAGGTTTGAAAAGCAAAGACACGATGAAAACTGTGCAACGCAATGTGGCCAATGTGTCTGAGATATACAGCCAACGTCTTAAAAGTAACTTCGCCAAACGTGGTGATTACATTGTGGGGGACTTGCAGTTAGAGTCGGAGCTGACAGAGTGCAATTTGCCTGACGCCTTTAAAAAGAAGGCACTCACAGATTAATAGGCTAGGAGTTCTTATGCGAAGCCATCTTTTAGTATTCTTTTTGTGTGCTTTTTCTAGCTCTTTTTCGTTTTCCCAATCAGGAAACAAGGCGCAGGCCCCCACCTATGATGCTGGCGATTTGATGCGTCAAAACGAGCTCAATAGCCGAAACAACCAGTTACAACAAGCCGCACAACGACGTCATTTGCTGCCTCCGCCCTTGGTGATGAATGACGCGACAAGCGTCCAAGTCCAGCGTATTGACTTCAATGGCAACCGCCGTTTATCGACCGAGCGACTGCAAGAGCTGACCTTGCCTTATCTTCGCCGTCCTCTGAGTCAGCACGACCTAGAACAGCTCACCCACGCAGTTACCGAGGCCTATCGACAAGAGGGTTGGCTTGTCCAGGCCTATATTCCCAAGCAACCATTGGGATCTGACGCGCTGGTTTTGCAGCTGATTGAAAGCATTCCTCCTACCAAATCGCCCCGTTAATTTGACTGACTCAAACCGTCAATAAACTACTAAGGCACGGAACTTGCATTAAGACAACCCTTATGGTTGTTTTAGTTCTCGTTTTGTGAAATTAACTCGGTCGCGAATCATTGCTGCGATTGCGTTCCTGTGTCTGATGGCCGGGTCGTTGGAAATCTACGACCCTGTGCTGCCAAAAGACGCAGGCAAAGTGCTGCGCGCGATTGAGGACAAAACCAAGCTTCCCGTGATCGACTTGGTCGAGACCTTGACGGGCAAAACCATCGCCAAACCAGCTGCTGCCAAGGATTTGGTGGATCAAGCCATGGACAAAATGCTCGCGCAAAAAGAGCTCGAGCAAGCGGCCAAAGAGCTCATTACCCTCAAAAATATCCAGTTTCAAGGCGTCACGATCTTGGGTGAAATGGAGCTCAAAGGGATCGTTGAGCCCTACCTCAATACCCCCATGAGCTACGAGCAAATGCTGGAAATCGGCATGGTGGTGGAGACCTACTACCGTAAGAATAACTACCTAGCCCGTGCCATCTTGCCGCCGCAAGACCTGACTGACGGTCTTTTGACGATTGATGTGATCGAGTCGGTGTTCTCCAAGATAGAGGTTGAGCAAGAGCTGGCCGACTTACCCAACACCCAAGCCCATGTGCAGGCCATCATTGAAGCGCAGCAGCCCACAGGTGAGCATTTAAATTCCAAAAAACTTGACCGTGCCTTGGCTTTGGTCAATGAGCTGCCAGGCATGAGTGCAGAAGGCTCCTTGCGCCAAGGCAAAGAGGCAGGAGAAACCGAGCTGCTGCTCAAGCTTTACCAAGGGCGTACCCGTCAAACCGAGTTGAGCCTGGACAACAGCGGTTCAAGGTCAACAGGGGCCTTGCGCATGGTGCTGAGCGCGACCTGGTTTAACCCCAACGACTTGGCTGATTTGCTCAACGTCGTGGCGGTTCACACCAAGGGCAGTGATTACGCGCGCTTGGCCTACAGCCTACCCGTGGGCACCGATGGATGGCGCATGGGGGTAAATGCCTCCGTCATGGACTACAAAGTGGTGGTGGGCGAGCCAGGCATGGTGGGGGCGTTTGGCCGCGCTCTGACCAAGGGCATGGAATGGATCTACCCGTTGTTGCGTGCTGACGATCGCAGTGCCACCGTCACAGTGGCGGCGGATCACAAAACATTTGAAAACACATCAGCCCAAGGCTTGCTGCTGTCGGACTATGAATCCAAAGTCTTGTCAGCTCAGGTTTCTGGCTTTTACCGTGACCTCAACCCAGGAGGGGGCTCTGGCACCTATTCTGTTCAATTGACGCACGGCCACCTTAATTTAGATGGCTCTTTGAGTCAGCTAACCGACGCCACAACCACCAAAACCCATGGCGCATTTAACAAAATACGACTCAACAGCAGTTGGCAAGAACCTTTAAGTACACAAACCTCTGTCGTGGCTACTTACAGCGCTCAGTTGTCTGATAAGAACCTCGACACGTCTGAAAAAATGCAGCTTGGCGGCATGGGGGGCGTTCGGGCCTACCCAACGGGTGAAGGCTCGGGCACGGAGGGGCAACTCATTCAGCTCGAACTCAGGCAGCAGCTTGAGTCGGGCATCACACTGGCTGGTTTTTATGACTGGGGCCAAGTCTGGCTACAGCACGACCCATCCTACCCAGGGGGGCCAAAACACAACCGAAATACCTACAAAGGTTTTGGTGCCAGCATTGGATACACCACCGAGGATGGGGTGAGCTTCAAAGCCATTTGGGCGCGTAAAGATGGTTCTAACCCGAACCCGACCCAAACTGGCAATGACCAAGACGGTACCCGTGACCGCAACCGATATTGGTTGCAAGTCACCCTACCTTTCTAGCGCTTGAGATGATGCGCTTGAAAAAAAACAAATTCCACCCCTCAAGAAGTCCGTCGCCATTCCGAATCGGAATGGCTATGTCGCGCCCTGTTGAAACACGCCCCTACATTTCAGACGTTTCCCAACGTCTGGGTGCTGTGCCGCGTGTACGTATCAGCGTGCTGGCGCAAGTTCTAGGGCTGGCAGGCCTTTTATCGGGCGCTGCTTTGGCCCAAACTGTCGCTTTACCGCCCGTAGCCGCCACCCAGCTGCCCACGGGCGGCCAGGTCAATGCGGGCCAAGCCAGCATCAGCCAGGCGGGGAGCACCCTCAACGTCAACCAAACCAGCCAGCGCGCCGTGGTCGACTGGAACACCTTCAACGTGGGCAAAGACGCCACGGTCAACTTTCAGCAGCCCAACGCCCAATCGTCCACCCTCAACCGTGTGGCCGACACACAACCCAGCCAAATTTTGGGCCGCATCACCGCGCCTGGCAACGTGGTGTTGGTCAATCCCCAAGGTGTTTACTTTGGTAAATCTTCCAGCGTTGATGTGGGGGGGCTTGCGGCCACCACGCACAACACGAGCAACCAAGACTTCATGGATGGGCAGCTCAAGCTCAGCCGCAATGGCGCCACTGGCAAGGTAGAAAACGAGGGTGAACTGCGCGCTGCACTAGGCGGCTACATCGCGTTGCTAGCGCCCGAGGTGCGTAACAGCGGCGTGATTGTGGCCAATCTCGGCACGGTAGCCTTGGCTGCTGGCGAAGCCTTTGAACTTAAATTCGACGGTAACGGGACGCTGAGCCGCGTCGTTGTGACCGCCGCCACCATCAACACCTTGGTGGAAAACAAAAACGCCATCAAGGCCCCAGGCGGGCTGATCGTTCTGTCAGCCCAAGCGGCAAGCCGATTGCAAAGTGGCGTGGTCAACAACAGCGGCACCATCGAGGCCGCGGGCTTGGTCCGCAGAGCAGGCCGCATTTTGCTAGAGGCCAGCAGCAGCATCTTCAACAGCGGGGTCATCAAAGCCGATGCCACAGGTGGTACCCATTCGGGGCCCGCAGGCTCGATCAGCTTGAATGCACCCGATGTACAAAACAGTGGCACGTTATCAGCCACTAACTTAGCGGCAAATTCTTACCCCGACAGCGGCAATACCAGTCCGTTGGTGGCAGAAATTGGCCGCATCCAAATTAACGCCAACACCTTCGCACAAACCAGCACGGGTTTGCTCGATGTGTCGGCCGTTGCCCAACAGGCGGGCCAAATTGACATCGTGGCCGCACAGGCCATCGCCATGAGTGGCCGTGCGTTTGCCAACGGCGTGGTGACCGACCCAGCCCACATCGTGGCCAATGCCTTGGGTGGCAGCATCCAACTGCAAACCAGCAGCCGCGCCGAGCTGACCACAGCCGTGCTTGACGCCTCGGGTGCGGGTGGCGGGGGGCGCATCCACATTCAGGCCGATGGCGTACCCGCGCCCCTGAACACCCCCGCGGACAATTCAAACCAAACCCCCATCAAAGGTGCGGTACTGCTCAGTACCAACACCGTGTTGCGGGTGAACAGCTCACGCGCCCATGCTGGCCGCCTGGAAGTGGAGGGCGACGACATCAGCCTCGACAGTGGCACCTTGATCGAAGCCAAAGGCGCCACCGCAGGCGGTACTGTACTGATTGGCGGCGACTGGCAAGGCGGCGGCACCATGCGCCAAGCCACCAGCGTGGCCATGAGCGCGGACAGCACCATTGACGCCAGTGCCACAGACAACGGCGATGGTGGCAAGGTGGTGCTGTGGAGTGATGTTCAAAATGCCAACTCGGTGACTACGGTCAACGGGACGATTTATGCAAGGGGTGGCGCCAATTCTGGCCATGGCGGACGTATTGAAACATCAGGCCATTTGCTTGATGTGGATGCGATAGCTGTTGATGCCAGTGCCCCCGTAGGCCAAGGCGGTGAGTGGCTGCTTGACCCTTACAACATCATTATTAGTGCCAATGGCGACAGCAATGTCAGCAATTCAAGCTATACGTATACATCGACCAATACGTCATCGAATTTAAACGTCAGCAATATCAATAACGCGTTGAACTCTGGTACCAGCGTCACCGTTCAAACGGGGGCGGGCGGCTCTGAAATCGGTGACTTACAACTGAATACTTCAATTAGCAAAACTGGTGGTGGAGATGCAACGCTGACATTGAAAGCTCACAACAACGTTGTTGTGAGCAACACCATTTCCAGCAGCAGCAATAAGTTGCACATGAACTTGATAGCTGACTCTGACAAAAATGGCGCAGGCGTTGTCATCATCAACAGCAGCCTCACGAGCAATGGAGGAAATATTGCTTTTGGTGATGGCAGCACCATCCCATTTGGTGGCGTGACGACCAAAGTAGGCGGCGACGTTTATGTCACTGGCTCCAATGCCATCACCTGGGCAACGGCAGGGGGGAGCCTGAGCGTCAACGGTCAAATGCTGATCGGTAACCCGCAGGGGTTGACGGTCAATACCTCGAATGGGGCGGTTAGCTTTGGTGGTTCTATTGACTCAGCTAACAGTTACCAATTGGTGACAGCAACTTTAGATTGGGCGACTGCATTGAGTCAGGCCAAGTCTGGTACAGGCGCCAATGTGGGGGACACTTACTTGGCTACTGTCACCTCACGCCTTGAAAACGCAATTGCGAGTCAGGCGGCCAACTATCAATCATCGTGGCTCGGAGGCCGCCGCGTAACGGGTCTAGGAACTGATACAGCGTGGCGCTGGGTTTCGGGACCCGAAGGGTTACAAGACAGCAATAAAGGTTTGATATTTTTTTACCAGACGGCAAACGGTTCAAGTGGAACCACGGCTTCTGGCTATTTTAGTAATTGGAGTGGCAGCGAACCCAACAACTGGACTGGTTCCGCAGGCAACAGCGCGTACGAATATGAATCTGCCCTGCAGTTCACTGGATCGTTGGGGCAATGGAATGATTTACCGAAAACCGGAACTAATCTGAGCTATTACGTCAAAGAAACCAATGCAACACCAAGCACTTTGGTGATCAACGCAGGAAGCGGCGCAGTGACGCTTAGCGGTTCGGTAGGCTCTAGCAAGGCACTTTCAACGTTGACGGTTAACAGCAGCAGTGTGACGGCAACTGCCATCAACACAACCACGGCATTGAACATCACCAATACTGCGCCCTCTACCATCACCGGCGCAATCATGGGCGCAGGTGCTTTGACCAAAGATGGCGCAGGCACTTTGACGCTCAGTGGCACAAGTGACTACACAGGAAGTACCACCTTGAATGCGGGTACTTTGAAGATCAGCTCTACAGGCAAGATTTACCTCACTGACATCACCACCAATCTGTATGTCAATTCTGGTGCCGTATTGGATGTTTACAGCGCAATATGGGACGGTAGCTTGGGTCGGTTGCGCTATGACTCGCCTAACTTGGTCATCAACGGCGGCACGATGCGCTACTCTGGGCCAACGGGTGGTGACTGGCGTTCGTTCACAGTCGGAAACTTAGGCGCTACTTTTGAGAGCGCAACTGCGGGCGCTACTTGGAACTTCACCCAAGGCTCGGAAACCACGCCCATCTCAGGTAACCTCACGTTTACAGGCGTGGGTAACTTCTCGATGAACCAGAACCTCGCAGGTTCTGGCTATTCCATTACCAAGACGGGCTCTGGCACGCTGACGCTTGGCGGTAACAACACGTATACCGGCGCGACCAACGTGAATGGCGGTATCTTGTCGGTGTCTAGTTCAACGGGCCTAGGCAGCACAGCGGGCAGCACCACTGTGGCCAGCGGTGCGTCGCTGGAGTTCACCAACAACGTCACCGTGCCTGAAGCCATCACGGTTTTGGGGACTGGCGCCTCGGCAACGGGTGCCTTGCGCAACTTGTCGGGTGCGAACGCGCTCACAGGCTTGGTCACCCTCACGGGCGACACCGAAATTCAGTCCGATGCGGGTTCACTCACCTTACTGCCAAGCGCTGGCAATGCCATCACGGGCACCAACAACCTCACGTTTGATGGGGCGGGGACCACGATGGTGGGTCCGCTGGGCATCGGCAGCGCATCTGTGACCAAGCAAGGCACGGGTACTTTGAACCTACTCACCGCCAACACGTACACAGGTAACACCACGCTTAGCGGTGGTACCTTGGGTATTTACGACAACGCCTCGATCAGCACGGGCACCTTGACTGCCGCCGCCAGCACCACCGTGATGTTTGGTCGCAATGTGACCAACTTTGCCAACAACATGACGCTCAATGGCAGCGTGACGTTTGATCTTGATTCAACAGTGGACTACCTGCTCGTCGGTGGCGGCGGCGGCGGCGGCGGCGATGGCGGTGGCGGTGGTGGCGGTGGCGGTATCCGCGACGTCACGGGTGCTGATACAGGTGCAATCACTAGCTTTGCTGTCACCGTTGGCGCTGGCGGCTCGGCTGGCGCATGGTCTACAGGACTTTCTGGTGGAGCTGGTGGCAATTCATCTTTGACGATCGGTACCACCTATACCGCTTCTGGTGGTACAGGCGGAACTACCTATCCAGGAGCTGCTAGCGTTTCAGGTGGCTCGGGCGCCAACACCACAGCATCAGGTGGTAGTGGTGGTTCTGGTGCCGCAACATCGGGCGCGGTTGGTACCGCTGGTGGCAACGGCCCTACATCGTCCATCACGGGTGCCCTGACGTATTACGGTGGCGGTGGTGGGGGTGGTGTTTACAGCACAAACAGCGCAACCGTCATTGGTGGTGCAGCGGGCGGTCTAGGTGGCGGTGGTGCTGGCTCTACAACCAACAGCACAACATCAACGCCTGGCACATCTGGTACCAATGGATTAGGCGGTGGTGGCGGTGCTGGAAATGCTTCCGCGACAGCCGCGTATCGTCAGCCAGGTGGCACGGGCGGCTCAGGTGTTGTCATGGTGCGTTACCTCGGGGGCACGGCGGGTTCAGGCGGCTCTATCGCCGCAGGTTCGGGCATGGCGACTGGCTATACGTTGCACACCTTCAGCGCTGGCGGCACGCTCACACTCAATCCGTTGAACGTTACGTTCAACGGCAAGATCAGCGGCACAGGGGCTATCGTGGCCAGTGGCGCAGGCGGCACGTTTACCTTCAATGCTGCCAATGACTACACAGGCGCTACCTCGGTGACGAGCGGTATTGTGAAAACAAACAACCTCAGTGCCTTGGGTAACAACTCGGCTGTGAGCCTCAGCAACACGGCGGGTGTTCAGTTGCAATTGCTGAGCAACTTGAGCATTGGTTCGTTGGCGTCTGGCGGCACAACAGGGGGCAGCACTGCCATCGGTACTTATAGCCTCACCACAGGTGGTGACAACACCTCCACCAGCTATGCGGGCACGATTTCTGGATCAGGCCAGCTCATTAAAGCGGGAACAGGCACATGGACTGTTTCCGCCGCCAACACCTTCACGGGTAGCACCAGCATCAATGCAGGCACATTGAAGCTCGGCAACCTCAGCGCTTTGGGCACTGCCGCCGCAACCGTGACCGTGGGATCAGGCGGTAGCTTAGACCTCAATGGTTTGGCCGTGACCAACGCCTATGCATTGACCCTCAATGGCAATGGTGCTGCATCCCTGGGCGCATTGACCAACTCATCAGCCACCACAGCCAGTTATTCAGCGGCCATTACCTTGGGGTCGGATGCTGCGGTGGGCGGCTCAAACGGCAACATCAGCTTGAGCAGTGCAATTAGCGGCAGTTTTGGTCTGACCAAGCTGGGCACCAACACCGTGACCTTGACGGGTACCAGCGCCTACACAGGTAACACGTCCATCAATGCGGGCACTTTGTCTATTTCTTCCGATGGCAATTTGGGCGCTACCTCGGGTAACTTGGTGTTTGGGGGCGGTAACCTCACCGTCACAGGCTCAACGGCCTTCAGCAGCGCGCGCACCTTGTCTGTCAACGCGGCGAGCAGCATCACCAACAACAACACGGCAGGCACCACGTTCTCGGGCACGCTCAATGGCAGCGGCAATTTGGCGATCACCAACGCATCGAATGCCTTGGCCACAGGCTATTTCAGCTCGGCCACATCGACCGTGATTGCGAGTAATACGACGCTTGCACAGTTACTGACTTCAGGATTGACAGGTACTTTGGGTGGAAGTTCGCTCACAGGTTCACCCGTTGCCGCTTCCATGTACATCGTCAGTTACACAGTGGGCGCAAGTCCCAGCGCTGTTGTGCAGTTTCAAACGATTGATGGCGTAGGCGGCTACACCAAGTACGTCACGGCTTTGCTGACGCAGTCTGGGGCCAACGTCACCCTGCAGATGCAAAACGCGGGTTACTACACCACCAACGTGTTAGGCCAAAGTTTGGGCGCATCGTTGGCGGGCAATACCTCTCAAACACTCAATACCACCAGTGTTTCAACGGTGGGCTACGGCCTTGCGTCCATCTCGAACTACAACTCTGTGACCCTAGGTGGGGCCGCGGGTAACTATTCAGGCAACATCACCATCAACAGCGGTGCGCTGAGAGCGGGTAGTTCAACGGCGTATGGAACGGGCAGCATCACGGTCACAAACACCAGCTATAGCTTGTTTGACTTGGCAGGCAAAACCGTTTCGAACAATTTGTATTTGAATTCAAGCTACGCGCCGCTCACTGCTTACAACAGTATTAATTTAGGCACCATTGCACTGACGGATTCTGTGGGCAGTGGTGTCGCAAGTGGCACGGTGACCTTGCAAAGCAACTCGTTGCTGGCAGGGCCTTTTGACTACAGCATCACAGGCAATATTGCTGGCGCGTTTGCCTTGCAAAAAGCGAGCGGCAATAAGGTCACGCTAGCGGGCACGGGTGGCACCTATTCGGGCGGCACACAAATCTTGGCAGGCGTGCTGAGTGCAGGTTCCGTGGTCACAGGCACAAGCGCCGCAGGGCCGTTTGGCACAGGCACGATCAACGTGCGACCCGCCGCAGCGCTCGATTTAAATGGCTCCACGATCGCCAACGCCCTCACACTCAACGGCGCAGGGTGGGGCGGCAATGGTGCGTTGATCAACACCAACGCTTCAGCCGCCACAGAAACTGGAGCCATCACGCTGGCCGCCGATTCAGCCTTTGGCGGCACAGGTGCCATGACCCTCAGTGGTGTGGTTTCGGCCAGTACCTACACCGCCAGCTTTGTCAACGGTGCGGATGTCACGGCACAAAACACTTCAAACGCAGTGTCTAGCGTCACGATCACCAACAGTGACGTGAAGTTAAAAACAACATCGGCCTTGACCGTGAACGCCAGCAGCTTGACAGGTAGCTCAACGTTACAAACAGTCGCTGCCGATAAAGACATCACGATTTCGGGTGCCATCACCAACAACACCAATGCCAACACGCTGACCCTCATGGCGTCGCGCGACATCATTGTCAGCAACAGTATTTCGGGCGCTTCTAACAAGTCGCTCACTACCAACTTCTACGCCAACACCGACAACAGCGGGGCAGGGGGCTACAGCCAGTCAGCGGCCATCAACACCTACGGCGGCAACGTGATGATTCGTGGTGGCACGAGCGACACAACAGCGGGCTGCGCTGCATCGTTTAGTTGTACTGCGGGTTACGCCAACGGCAACACGGGGGCCATAGGTGTGTCACTGACATCCACGGGGTCGATCAATGCGGCTGGTGGCAACATCACTATGTACGGGGTGGGCAACTCTGTATCAACCAGCACGGGCGATGGCATTCGTGTGATGGGCACAGCTGGGGCGACGGCACTGTCTACAACGGGGACAGGAACGATCACCTTGAATGCTGTCTCGACTGGCGCTTGGAATGCCTTGCGAATTTCTGATGCGGGTATTGTGGCGGGGACTGGCCTGATCACACTCACGGGCACATCGCTCTCCACCAATTCTTACAACGGTGTGCGTCTTGATGGGACGGCTTCAATCAACACATCGGGCGCCCTCACGATCTCAGGTACCAGTGGTTCTAGCCACCACGGTGTCTGGCTCACGGGCACAGGCAGCATCAACACCGTGGGCGACATGACCATCAACGGGCAAAACACCTCGACCAACTGGGGGCTTTTCATGGAGACGGCCTACAGCATCAAGAGCACCACAGGCAATATCTCACTGACTGGCTCGGGCGTGAACGGCATTTATGCTTACGCCAATGTGCTTGCCGGCAACCTAGCCAATCCGACATCAGGCGGCACCATCACCGTCAATGCCACAGCCACGGGTGGTGCTGTTTCTAACTATGCGCTTCGAGTGGACACGGGCTCATTGACCTCTTACGGGGGCATATCGCTGACGGCAAACGCAGCTGGCGCTCATGCTGTTTACTTGCACGGTACGGGTACCAAGGTGAAATCAGCATCAGACATCACCATCAACGGTACGGGTACGTGGGGTTTGACCCTGTATGACAACGCATTGGTCCAATCCACCGCAGGAAATATTGCAATCACTGCCAATGGTTCCAATGGTGGCCTGTATCTCAATACGACAGGGGGTATTTTCGCCGGCAACGATACGACAAATCCAACGACAGGTGGCACCTTGACCGTGACTGCGACTGGAGGTGCCTACTATGGGGTACAAGTTCCCGCAGGCTCTTTGGTTTCGAACGGTGCCATGTCGATTACGGGCACAAGTACCCAAGAGGCCCTGTATATCTACGGCGCAGGTGGCATCAAATCCAACGGCGACATCACCCTCAGTGGCACAGCCACGCATGCCACCTCGTATTGGGGCATGTATTTGTCTGGTAGTCGAACCATTCAATCCGTCGGCGGCAACATCGTCATGAATGCCAGTGGGGCAGGCGGTATCTACATGAATGGTGGAGCCATTGTGGCGGGTAACGACACCACAACACCCACCAACGGCGGCACGATCACCATCAATTCAAGTGCACGCGGCCCAGACACTGGGGCGGCAGGCCTAAGAATTGATACCGACAGCACCAAAATCATTGGTTATGGTGATATTTCTATTTATGCCAACGGGGCACCTTCGGGGCTCAACACGTCGGGCGCAGGTCATGGTGTGATTCTTTATGGCAGTTACCAAACAATTCGAAGTTACAACGGCAAATTAAACATCACGGGTTATGCAAACCATGGCGTTGATTCTGTTGACAATTGGGCCAATATTTCAGGCGGTATTACCCTGTGGAATGGCTCAAACATTCTGCGATCTAAGGGCGACTTAACGCTGAAGGGCGTCTCGATGCCTGGTATCGGCATTTATCTGACGGTTGCCACAGCGGCTGGTGGCAGTGTCACTTCAGACAACGGCAACATCACGATCAATGGACTGAATAACTCGGGTTATGGGTCAACCTATGTGCGCATGCCAATTGCGGCGACGAATGGTTCGGTCTACATCTCAGGTGCGGGTAGTTCATCCTCTGGTACTGGAGGCATCGCACAAGATGGTTGGTACGGCGCGGTAAGCGCTAAGTACGACATCAACATGATTGGCTATTCGACGGCCATGCATGGCATTTACCTAAACGTAGGTTCGGTCACTTCGAGCAACGGCAGCATTTACTTTTCAGGCTACACATCTAGTGCGAATGGGGGGCATTACGGCATCTACTCCAATGCCATCAATGCATCCGCCGTCAACGGCTCTGTTGTCTTCCAAGGCGCCAAAATCAATTCAGCGTCAACGGGCAGTGGGTACTTGGTGAATGCCGCTGGCACCTTAGACGGCTCTGGCAACCCAGCCCCCTTGTTTGCGGTGGCTGATCCAGCCAACATGGCCTCTGCGACCACCAGAGGTTTGTACTGGACGGGCGATGTGACGGCCAATGCGTCGACAGGCTACATCCAAATAGCGGCCAAGACGCCTTACGTGAGTGGCACCATGTCCTCGTATGGCTTGGCACTGCTAGCGACCAACCAAAACTATTCGTTCACAGCCTCCAACTCGGTGTCAAGCATGACGGCAGACGTTGGCTCTGGCTCTATCACATACACAAACGCTGGGGCATTGAATATTGGCTCATTCAATGGCATCGTGGGTATCACAGCAGGTACGCTCACGCTGTCGGCAGGAGGCTTGACGGACAGTGCAGATGCTGGCATCACGGTTACCAATGCCAGCACGATTGCCATCACCAACGCGGCAGGCAGTTACGACTACAGCGGCATCATTGCTGGACCTGTGACGTTGACTAAGTCTGGGGCAGGTTTGCAAACCTTGTCAGCTGCCAACACTTACACAGGTGGCACCTCCATCACGGGGGGTACTTTGCAGTTGGGGGTGAGCACGGCTTCTGGCTCGCCTATTAGCGGCCCCTTTGGATCAGGCACGGTCACGATCAATGGCGGCGCATTAGATTTAAACGGTAAGACGGTTGATAACCCATTGAGCATCACGGGCACTGGTTTTGGGGCAGCTGGCGTCATCATCAACTCCAGCACGACCGCAGGTACCGTGGCAGGTACGGTGGCTCTCACCGCCGCCAGTTCAATTGGTGGTGCGAATCCTTATTCCATCAACGGCATTATTTCTGGGGCCTACACCCTCACGAAGTTGGGGGCCAACACGGTCACACTCAACGCGACGAATACATACAGCGGCACAGCCATTTCAGCAGGTACTCTGTCGGTAGGTTCGGGCAGCACCACAGGTGTTATCCCTGGAAATACCTCCATTGCAAGCGGTGCCCGGTTGGTGTTCAACCGCTCAGACGACATCACTTACGCAGGCAACATCAGCGGTGCAGGTGGCTTGACCAAATCAGGCAGCACGACCTTGACCCTCACTGGCAGCGGTACCTACACAGGAAGTACAACCATTTCTGGGGGTACCTTGGTGATCTCCAACAACGCACCTAGCTCAGCCAGCTCCTCCATTGACGGGCCAGGCGATTTGCGCATCGAGTCAGTTGGGACAGCATTTAGCAGCGCGTTCTCCACATCAGGATGGACATTTGGTAGCAGCCTCACAGGCGTGACCATTGGTAAGTCGACCAACACAGCCACCGTGACATTGGCGCGTGCGATGAACATCAATGGCCCCATCACGGTTTACGCAGGTTCTATTTCCGTCGGAGCTAACCTCACGGCGACAGCTGCCAACATCTTGCTTGACGCAGACACAGGGGTTGCGCTGGCCCAATCGACGGAGGGCGTTGACATTGCCGCGAACGTCACCCTTAAAACGCTCACCAGTGGTGACATCACCTTGATCGGGCGCACGGGTAACGGGAACGCCACGATCGACGGCGTGACAACGGCTAGCGGTGCGGTCATTAACTCGGCAGGCAATATCAGCATCACGGGCACGGCCAGTGCTGTCGGTGCATCCAGTCGTGGCATCAATTTAATTGGTGCAACCGTTCAAGCGGTCGGTTCCGTCACGATGACAGGGTGGCATGGCATTGCAGCGAGCTATGCGGTTGCCCTTGATTCAGCCAGTTCCATCACGAGTGGTAACGGTATTACCTTAGAGTCGCTCAACAACACAACGGGGTATATCTATTTAGGTGGACACCTCAACGCAGGGTCTGGCGATGTGGTGCTGACGGGGGCAAACATCGGACTGCCCACCACAGTTCGCAACATCACCACCACCGGAAAAATTACGATCCAACCCGATGCGGATGAAGGCTCGTTTGCCTCTGCCTTGAGCACTCAGTACCTCAATTTCGGTACAACAGCGACGGGCTTGACGATTGGCAAAGACACGGGCACCACAGCCCATACCGACACAGTGACCATCGGCAGCAATGCAACCATTGCTGGCCCAATTAAAGTTTATGCAGGCAACCTCAATATGGGGGCGGGCCTCAGCAGCACGGGGGCAAGCAGCGCCATTTCGTTGTACACCACAACCAACATCAACACCACAGCCACGGGTCTGACGCTGCAAACAGCGGGAGGCAATATTCTGTTGAACTCCAACATCACAGGCGCGGGTGGTTCGATTGACTTAGACCGTCTCACGGTGCTCAGCAACGGCGGCAATATCACCTTGGGCGGCGGTTTGAACGGCACGGACTACGCTGTGGGCACCGCGACATCCACCATGCCCACGTATGTCGGCCAATCTAAATACAAAGGCGTCTTTTTCAATGGTGTGACGCTGAACGCCAGTGGCACCACATCAGGTGGCAATATTTCGATCAAAGGCAAAGGTTGGCAAGGCGCCAACTGGAACGATTTGGTCACCGACTACTACGCCATTGGCGTGGATTTTGTCGGCTACACGGCGGGTACGAGCATCAGAACCAATGGCAACGGCACGATTACCGTTGACGGTGTGGGTGGCGTGAACTACGACGGCACCACACATTCTGTGGGCATCAACTTCTTCACGGGTGCAAGCGTGACCGCGAACAGCTTGAGCACAGTCAACGGTGCCTTGACCTTGTTAGGTACCAATGGTTCGGGAACATCACGTTTGGCGGCAGGCATTGCCATAGATGGTGGATTGCTCACGATTTCATCGACCACGGGCACAGTGGGGTTGACGGCGGACACGGTGTCTTTGTTGGCCGGTACACCGACCATTTCGAGTGGTGGCAATTTGGTGATTCAACCCCGCACATCTGGCACAACCATTGGCCTGGGCTCAGGCAGCGGCACTCTGGCATTGGCTTCAAGCCTGTTCAGCGGTGGCTCACGCGTGTTTGCCGACGGCTTCAGTAGCATCACCATTGGCAGCACGACCGCTGGCAACATGACGGTGGGCGGGGCATTGGCTTTCACCGATAGCGCCACCTTGCAGACCAACGGCAACATCACGCTCAACAGTGGCGCGACCATCACCAATAGCCAAGCGGGCGCCAACATGGTGTTGGCCGCCAGCGGTAATTTTGTGAACAACGCGGGTGCCAGTGCGATCAGCACCACCGACAGTGGATCGACCGACCGCTGGATTGTTTACAGCAACACACCAGACAACAACACGTTTGGCAGTTTGATCAGTGGGAACACCGCTTACTGGGGCAGCACCTACGCCACCTTGCCCGCCGCCAGCGTGGGCAGCGGCAACCGTTATGTGTTTGCCAGCGCCACCGAAACGGTGAACGCCACCCTCACAACCACGGATGCCAGCAAAGTTTATGGCGCTGCTGCCATTGATTTATCTTCTTATCTCACGATCACCACAAACAGCGGCGGAGCCAATGCCCCTTACTTGTCAAACGCCAGTGGCACATTCACCCTGACCGATTTGTACAGCAGCTTGCCTGCGGTTAGCTCGGCGGGTAACACCACCACAGCTTCTGTGAGCGGCGGCCCTTATGCCATTGCGGTGAGCGGTGGTGTTCTCAAGCCCAACTTTGCCGTGACCTACAGCAACGCGGGTTTGTTGACCGTCACCGCCAAGCCCTTGGGGCTGACTGGTAGCTTCACAGCGTCAAAGGCCTACGATGGCACTAACGCGATCACGGTGACGGGCACGGGCATCGGCTACGTCGGGGTGATCAACGGTGACACCGTGTCTGTCAGCACCTTGAGCGGTACGTTTGATTCACGTCACGTCGGCACAGGCAAAGCCGTGACGCTGTCTGCCGCGACTTTGACAGGCGCAAACGCCAGCAACTACAGCTTTGACGCCTCGCTCTCGTCGGCGGTGACAGGCACCATCACCCAACGTGATTCGGTCACTTGGGTTGGCGGTGCCACGGGTAACTGGTCTAACGCAGCCAACTGGGCCTTGACCAGCAACTTGAATCAAACAGGGGTCTTGCCCGATGGTGGCAACGTGGCGCTGGCGATTATTCCCTCTGGCTTCAGTGCCACGGTGGTGGCCGACACGGCCAACGGCTACAGCGGCAAGATTCGTGTCAATGGGGGCACTTTGTCGACAGCCTCAGACACGTATTTGGGCGCGGTTCCAGGCTCGGTGGTGACCGATGCCATCACCCTCAATGGCGGCACCTTGCAGGTGACCACGGACCTCACACTCAGTGCGATGCGCGGCATCACGCTGGGCAGTTCGGGCGGCACATTCTCGGTGGATGCCAGCAAGAGCCTGAACTACGCAGGTGTGATCGCAGGGACGGGTGGTTTGACCAAATCTGGTAACGGCACGATGACGCTGTCGGGTGCAAACACCTATTCGGGCGGGTCTAGCGTTTCAGCTGGCACATTGAAGGTCGGGATTGCGTCCGTGGGAACCGTTGGCGCAGTGTCCAGTGGCGCGTTGGGCACTGCCGATGTCACCGTGGTCAGTGGGGCCGCCTTAGATTTAAATGGCAACACCTTACCCAACGCGCTGTCTGTGGCAGGCACAGGCGTTTCTTCCAGTGGTTCATTATTTAATTCGGCAGCCACAGCCATTTCAGTGACTGGCCCCATTACCCTGACAGGCGCGAGCACTTTCAACAGTACCCCAGGCATCACCCTCAGCAACGTCAGTGGCGGCGCCTATGCCTTGACGGTGAATGCAGGCACGGGCGCGGGAACTGGCGACATCACACTCAATGGCCCCGTGACCTTCAGTGGCGAAAACATCAGCACGTTCACAGCATCACGCCACATCAACATCAACGCGCCCATCACGGTCAGTGGCACCACCTCAGCTTCTGGCATTGCGTTGGTCTTTAACCAAGGCAACGGTGGTGGTGATTACAACTTCGGCTTGACCGCTTCGGGTTCGGGGGCAACTTTGGCGGCCAGCTTCAGCGGCGCCATTAACTTTGCGAACACCGCCTCGACGTTCAGCACCAAAAACTACAACGGGACAACCAAAAATTACACCTTGGTCGATGCCTTCACCTCGACGGGGGCCTCTGCCAGCACGTTGTTCTGCGCCACCACCGCCAATTGCTCAGCCAGCAATGGCTTGAACTTTGCCTTGGCCAAGAACATTGATGCCAGCACCTTCACCACCACAGGTGCCGCCGCAGGCGCGAAGTACGCCAACCTGCGCGCTTTGGGCACCAGCAATGCGGCCTATGCAGGTGTGTTTGTAGGTCTGGGGCACGCCATCACAGGTTTGAGTCTGTCGGGCACCACCAACGTGGGCCTGTTTGCAGGCGTCACTGGCGCAGCGCAAATTCGTGATGTGCGTTTGAGCGGCATCACCTTATCGGGCGGCGCAACGACAGGTGCCTTGGTGGCCAGCGCCGCCAGTGGGATGAGCATGATCAACGTGGTGATGGATGCCGTGACTGCCGCCAACACCATTTCGAGCAACAACAACTACTTAGGTGCTTTGGTCGGTTCAGCGGGCACAGGCACCTTGAGCAACATCTATGTGCTCAACACCAACGTGTCGGGCACGGGCTTCGTGGGCGGCGTGATGGGCAGTGGCAGTATGACCGCGACCAACGTGCACAAGGTAGGCAATGTGACGGGCACTGGCTCGGACGTGGGCGGTGCGTTTGGCTACATGTCGGGCACGTTGACCAACGTAGATTCTGTGGGCTCGGTCACGGTGACGGGCAGTAACGCGTATGTCGGTGGTTTGATTGGTGATGCAGGCTCCAGCACGATCACAACGGCCTCGGCCACGGGTGCCGTCACAGCCAGTTCATCGGCGTACGTGGGTGGTTTATTGGGTGGCTTCAGTGGCCCCAGCGTGAGCGCTGTCTCCAGCAGCGGTGGCGCCGTGAGTGGCGCTTACGGCACGGGCGGTCTGATTGGGTACATGGGGGGCACATCGACGGTGACCAGCGCCAATGCCACAGGCAACGTCAGCGGCAGTTATGCCGTGGGCGGCTTGGTGGGCTGGGCGGATGGCAACCTCACACGCACCCTCAAAGATGTGTACGCCACAGGCACCGTGACAGGCACGTCTTCGGATGTGGGGGGCTTGGTGGGCCGCAGTGGTGGCACCTTGAATATTTATGGCTCGTACTACACGGGCACGGCCGTCACCAGCACGGCCAACAACGTGGGCGGCTTGGTCGGCACCAGCGCCAACACCCTGGACATTCGTAACGCCTACGTGAACATGGCCGCAGGCAGCACGGGCGTACGCGGCACGTATGCCGTGGGCGGTTTGGTGGGCTACGGTGTGGCTACGGTGAACGTGTTGTCGGATGCGAACAGCGCCACCTACGGAACATTCGCAGCACCGTATTTCAACTCGAATGTGAGCGCCACAGGTACTGGGGTTCCTAATGCCACTTACATCACATCCAATGCCTCTTATGCTGGCGGTTTGGTGGGCTTGACGGGGATCAGTGGCAGCGTCAACCTGACCAATGCCAGCGCCACAGGTGGCAGCGTGACGGGTGTCTCAACAGGGGGCTTTGTCGGCGGTTTGGTGGGTTACGCGTACAGCGGCGGCACCATCAGCAACAGTTACTCCACCAACAGCATCACGGGCGGCTTTGCTTCTGGCGGTCTGGTCGGTGGGTCTGATGGGTCGTTGACTCTGAACAAAGGGTCTTATGCCACGGGCGCGGTCTCAGCAAGCTCCAACGATGTGGGCGGTTTGGTGGGGCGTGCCAACAGCGCCTTGAACTTGTACTCGGTCTACTACGGCGGCAGCTCAGTGGTCAGTACCAGCTTTAGCGTGGGTGGCTTGGTGGGGCGCAGTAGCGACTCGAGCTTGGTGGACATTCGCAATGCCTACGTGCAAATCAGCAATGGCGGCGCTGGCATACAAGGGACTGGCTATGTGGGCGGTATGGTCGGCACGGTGGGCTCCACCATGTCTGTCAAATCCGACAGCACAAACACGGCCTTGTATGGCAATCCAGTTTCACCAAGCTCCAATGCCACGGTCAAGGCCACATCCAGTCTCTCGCCTTATTCAGGGGCCACCGCAGGTGCTTATGCGGGCGGTTTGGTGGGCTTGGTTTACCGTAACGCGGCCTACATCTACCCATCGACTTACTACTGTTACTACGGTTGTTCGGTCACGGTCAGCGATACCTCAGTCACCGCAGCTTCTGTGACGGGTGCGGGTAGCTTTGTAGGGGGCATGGTCGGGGGCTTGTCGTATCAGGGCACCATCACGGTGAGCAACTCCAATGTCAACGGCACCAGCATCTCTGGCACAGGCACAAGCGACTACGTGGCAGGTATCGTGGGCCTAGCCACATGGGCAACGATCAACAACACCTATGTGAATAGCCCCAGCATCACCGCGACGGGCAGTTATGTGGCCGGTATGGTGGGTGGCTCTTCGTCCACCAACATTGCCAACGGTTATGTGACCAGTGCCATCAGCAGCACAGGCACCACAACGAACAAGCGCTTCTTTGGTGGTTTGGTGGGCGATGCCAGTGGTGCTGCCACGGTGACCAATACCTATGTGGTCGGTAACCTCAGTGTCACGGGCACAGGGGCTGCATTTGTGGGTGGTTTGGTGGGCCGTATGGGCACGAGCAACGGCACGTTAGGGGGCTCGATCAAAGATGCGTACTACGACGGCGACATCACCACCGACTCAGGGCTGAGCAACTACGGTGGTTTGGTGGGCTACTTTGTGCCGGGCACATGGTTCAGCAACAGCTATTACGACATGGCCAACAGCACCATCAACAACTCGGCGGTGCTCACGGTGGGCGGCTTGTACGCCAGTCAGTACGACGCTTGGTCAAAGCAGGGCGGTGCCAGTGTGGTGGTGACACCTTCGAGCCGTTTGCCATTGTCGATCGCCAGCAGTGGTCTGGTGGCTGACAACAGCGATGCCACGGGCAAGACCTACTGGGTGTCGAGCGTGAATGACGCGGGTGGCTTGTCAGACCTCAGCAAACTGTTGGCCTTCACGCAGTCGGCTGCTGCTGGCGCTGTCAACGGCTACACCTTCAAGTTGGCCAATGACTTGAACATGAGCAATGCCACCACGGCCTATTTGCCTTACTTTGGCGCGACCGAATTCAAAGGCAACACCTTCAGTGTCAACAGCTTTGCGTTTGACCGTGCCACCTCCAACACAGGTTTCATGGGGACGGTTTACAAGAGCACCTTGACCGACTTGAAGGTTGCCAACTCAGGCCTGGTGAATGGCTTGGAGTACATCGGTGCGGCCTACGGGTCGGCCTACAACGCCATCATCTCTGGCAACTCGGCCACCTTGGCTGCGAACGTGACGGGTAACAACTTTGTGGGTGGTTTGGCAGGCTATATCGGCCAGAGCGTAATTTACAACACCAACACCTATCAAGCCGTGTCGACCACAGCCAAGGTGAGCAACAGCACGCACGCCAACGCCAACATCGCACCAGCCACGGGCGACGTGGGTGGACTGGCTGGCTGGATGGACAGCGTGGCGGCCACCAACCTCAGCAGCAATGTGCCTGTCAGTGGCACCACCAAAGTGGGCGGCTTGATTGGCTTGTACAACTCCAATTACGCCCCCAGCAATGCCAATGTGACCAACTACTTGGGAACTTTGTTGACAGCGTCTGGGGCTGTGACAGCGTCGGGTCAATATGCTGGTGGCTTGATTGGTCAGTACAGTTTTTCTAACCCTGGCAGCTTCACCACCGAGGTCACTAACCTGAGCTATTCCAGTGCGTCGGGCAACGTCACAGGTGCCAGCAGTTACGTGGGTGGTTTGATTGGTGGGGCCAGTGGCTGGGTGTTTGACCAGCTGTCGACCACAAACACGGTGTCCCAAACCGCAGGCAGCTATGCAGGCGGCCTGATTGGTAGCTTGAACTACTACTACAACCCCTACAACGGGGGTAACTATGGCGGCAAGCTGAGCAACTCGAACGCAAGTGGCAACGTGACGGGCAGCGCCAGTGGCTACACTGGTGGCTTGGTGGGCAACAGTGTTGGCACCAGCATTGCCACCAGCAACGCGACGGGCAATGTCACGGGCTCTGGCTCTTATGTCGGTGGCTTGGTGGGCTACAACAGCAGCGCCATTTCTGGCTCGAATGCAACTGGCACGGTGACCAGTTCCTCGTCCTACACTGGTGGTTTGATCGGGTATTCGAACGGCACGATCGCCACTTCATTTGCCACAGGTAACGTCACTTCAACAGGCAATGGCGCGTCTTACACCGGTGGTTTGGTCGGCCAAGACACCAACACCGTCACCAACTCGTATGCCACAGGGGTGGTGTTGGCGACAGGGGCATCTTCGTACTACATCGGTGGTTTGATCGGTTATGCCACTGCCGCAGTGAGCGACTCTTACGCCACGGGCTCTGTGACGGGAAATGGTACTTCGGCACAGTATTTGGGTGGTTTGAGTGGGTATGCATCGGGCAACGTCTCTAACTCATACGCTTCGGGCGTGGTCAATGGTGCTGGCACCTCGTCTTACTACGTGGGTGGTTTGATTGGCAGCTTCAACAGCGCCACCGTGTCTGACTCGTCCTACCTCGTGGGCTCGGTCAGCGGGGCATCCTATGTGGGTGGTTTGATTGGCGTGACCAATAGTGCGGCTGTGATCAAAGGCTCTTACACAGAGCGTCCAGTCACAGGCACCATGGACTATGTGGGTGGTTTGGTTGGCAAACTGGCAGGCACGATCCAAGCCAGTGACAGCGCGCTCGGCGCTGTGCCGGCACGCGGGACCAAGTACTCCTATGCGGCAGGTGCCGTGACAGGCCGCTATGACGTGGGCGGCTTGGTGGGACGCGCTGACACCACAGCCAACATCAATCATGCGTATGCCACAGGGGCGGTTGAGGCCGACTTGAACTACGGTGGCTTGGTGGGCTTTGTCACCCCAGGAGCGAACGTGTTCAATTCCCACTACAACATTGATGCGGTGTCGATCACGGGGTTGACCCCCAACAGTCCTGAGAGCCGTGTGGCGGTGACAGGTCTGATCACGACTGGCGGCTTGTTTGGGGCGCAGTACACCCAGTGGTTCACCTCGGCCTTGGATGGTTTGGTGGCTAGCAATACCGCACAGCTTCAAACCTACTTTGGCGCCCCCGATGCCAATGGGTACTACAGCCTTGGCTCGGTTCAAAACCTCAAAGACTATTTGGGCTATGCCGACCAGACCACGTTGAAGTTCAAGCTTTCCAGCGACATCACGCTTGATGCGGGGGTGTTTGTGCCTTATGTGGCGGGTGCCTTTGATGTCAATGGCAAAAAGATCACCAATTTGGCTTTGAGCCAATACACCTCGAACTTGGGCTTTATTGGTTATTTGAATGGCCGAAGCGTCACGGGTGCGCTGGATGGGCTGACCATGGTCAACGCATCGGTGTTGGGCAAGCTCAATGTGGGCACAGAGGTGGGTGCCTCGTATCTGCGCGCCATCACCAATGCCACGGTTGCAGGCAGCGTGACGGGCAGCGACATCGCTTACACCCCTGATCCAGGTGACACCGTGTACGGCTCAGGCTCCAATGGCGGGGCGGGTAACGCAGGTGGCGTGGTGGGCTGGATCAGTGCCTCGGCCTACAACGTCAACGCGATCCACAACGCCATTTCTACCGTGGTGCTCAATGGTGGGTCACACGTGGGCGGTGTGGTGGGTCGTTTGAACACGGGCACATTGACTGGCTCTACCTCTTCGGGTGCCATCAATGGTGTGGCCTACGTCGGCGGTTTGGCTGGGCGTGTGTACTACGGCGCGCTGACGGGCTCGACCTCGACCAGCGCTGTGACCGCCACGGGTAACACTGCGGGTGGCTTGGTCGGCTACTTGGAGCATAGTTCTTCTTCTTTGAACACCAGCTCACACAGCACAGGTTTGGTCAAAGGGGTGAGTTACGTCGGTGGCCTGATTGGTCAATCCGAAGGCACAGTGGGAGAGGCAGTGTTGAACAACACGCCCACCTACACCACATTTGTCAATAACAACGTGGAGGCTTCGGGTAGCTATGTGGGTGGCCTGATTGGTCGTGCAAACAATGGCACGGTCAGAAATAGCTCGGTGCAGGGCACCGTCACGGGCTTCTCTGCTGGTTATAGTGGCAACTATGTGGGTGGCTTGATTGGTGAGTCATCTGCCACCACCAGTTGGAACCGCTACATCGGCACATTGGTGAAAGCCAGCGGTACGGTGGGTGGGTTGATTGGTCGCAACTATGCTGCCGTGACCCACTCTTACAGCACAGGTGAGGTCAGAGCCAGTGGCTCTAACGTGGGGGGCTTGGTCGGTTGGACCAACTCCAACATCACGGGCACCACCGCCACCACGGGCAGCACCACCTATGCCAGAGGTAATGTGACGGGCGCCGACAACACGGGCGGCCTGCTGGGCTATGCCGATTGGTATGCCATCGTTTCCAAGGCTTATGCGTCTGGCAATGTCACGGGTAATGTGAATACAGGCGGTTTGGTCGGTAACCTGTATTACTACGCGGGCATCAACAACGCGACCGCGTATGGCAACGTGCAAGGTGCAAGCAACGTGGGTGGATTGTTGGGTCAAGCGTTGATTTACAACAACATCGATACCACCACAGCCTATGGCTGGGTGTCTGGTACCAGTGCGGTCGGGGGCTTGCTCGGGGTGTTGAACAACGCGTCGACGCTTTCCAATTCGAACGCCAATAACGCGGTCACCGGCTCTTTTGTGAACGCAGGCAGCACCATTAACTTTGGTGTCAGGGGCAGTGCCAGCCAGGTGGGTGGTCTGATTGGTTACGTCAATAACTCCAGCGTGACCAACGCCACGGCCAATACAGTGGTGGTCGGTCAGAGCACGGAAGCGGGTGGCGCGATTGGCTATATGAGCCTGGGCACACTCAACGCGGTCGGGACTGTGGGGACCGTATCAGGCACGGGCAACGTGGGTGGCTTGGTGGGTTATATGTACAACGGTGGCAGCATCACCAACTCCTATGGCAATGCGAATGTGACCAGCACGGGCGCCAACGCTGGTGGCTTGGTGGGTTACTTGAATACTTACGGCAGCATCACCAACTCGCGTGCGGCAGGGTCGGTCACGGGAACGAGCAGTGTGGGTGGCTTTGTGGGCTACCTGAACAACACAGGCAGCATTTCGTCTAGCTATGCCACAGGTCGGGTCAGTGCCTCTGGCGACTATGCGGGCGGCTTCATTGGCTGGGTGAACGTGAACTACGACCGCACCATTCAAGATTTCTATGCCAATGGCACGGTCAGCGGGGCCAATTATGTGGGCGGGTTGATTGGCTATGCGTACCGTGGCACCTTTAGCAACGGCTATGCCACGGGCACCAGCACAGGCACGTCGAATGTGGGCGCAACGTTTGGCGGCGTGGGAAGCGGCACCACGGTCACTGGCACTTCCCCCAACCAAGTCACCACCTATTGGGTGGTGCGCAACAACATTTACTACGACAGCACCACCACAGGCATGAGTACCGATGCTTCTGGCGGCGGCGGCACAGGGGCGGCCACGGGCTTGACCACGGCCGCTTTGCAGGTCAGTACATTGCCGCACAACAGCTGGAGTACCTCCACATGGGGCTCAGGCACAGGCTTGTATCCGTACCTCAAAGCCATTTATGGATCTTCTACGCCTCAGGCCATTTCGGGCTTCGCTTATTTGGCAGATGGCACCACCAAGGCCGTGGGGGCACAAGTGGGTTTTTATGGCAACGGCTACTTGCTCAATGGCGGCACCGTGACCACAGGCGCCAACGGGTATTTCTATGAACTGGTGGCCAACACCGCAGGTGGCGCTTTGTTCGCCGACAGCAAATTGGTCATCGGTAGCAGCACCAAACTCGCACAAACATTGCGTTTGAGTGGCAGCAGCACTGTGGTGGGCATGGCCTACAGCGATACCCAAGTGTTGACGGGAACCAATTTGGTCATCGATGGCTCGGGCGTTGGATTGGGCAAGGTCATCCAAGGGTTGACGCAGTTGCGCAGTGGCGATGCCAGCATGAGCGCCTTGAATACCAACATGGACAACACCATGGGTTCCATCGCAGGGACGAGCAACAGGTCTTTCTGGAACACGCTGGTAGGCAACGCATCGTTGGAGTTGACCGCTACAGCGGCGGCATTTGATGTGAACACAGCCTTGAGTTATGCCAAAGCCACAGCCAGCAATGCAGGCTTGATCACGCTCAACGGTTTGTCCAACAACGGGACCACGTTCACCCTGTCAGGCGGCAGCTACACCAGCACCTTGACACAGACCTACAACGGGCTGGTGGTGCTGGGCGCGAACGCCACCATGACGGGCACGCAAGTGACCACCGCCTCGACCGTGGCTGGATCAGCCTCGCAATACGCGCTGACCGTGAACGGCCCCTTGACCACGGGCGGTTCGATGACCAGCATGGGCGCGATCAACATCACAGGTTTGGCCACATTGGGCGGGACGCAGGTCGCGTCTGCTGGGGCGCAAACCTATGGCGCCAACGTGGTGTTGGCAGGCTCGGGTAATGCGTTTGCACTGAACAGCGCCTTGTCAACAGGCGCCAATGTGAGCGTGACAGGCACAGTGACGGCCAGCACCGCTGAGAAAGCATTGACCGTCACGGCAGGAACGGGTGAAGTCACCTTTGCCAGCGCCTTGGGCGGCGGCGCCACAGCCCTGACCACTGTGAGCGTGAGCGCGGACAAAATCACCGCGCTGACTGTGGATGCCTCGCAGGCAGTGACTTTGAGCCCCATCACCTCGGGTTCCGTGGGCGTGATTTCTGGCGCATCCACCACCTTGACCAAAGGGGCTGCGGGTGTCTTGAGTTTGACAGCGGCTAACACCTATGGCGGCAACACCACCATCAGCGCGGGTACCCTGAAGCTGGCAGGCACGGGCAGCCTCAGTGGCGGGGCCTATGCCGCCAACGTCGCGATTTCGTCTGGCGCGGTGCTGCTCGACAGCAGCAGCACCGATCAAGTGTTCTCAGGCGTCATCAGCGGGGCAGGGCGCGTTCAGAAGGACACCTCCACCAGTGTGATGACCTTGTCGGGTAGCAACACCTTCACGGGCAAGGTGACGATCAACAGCGGTACGGTGGTGGTCACACACAACAACGGCTTGGGCACGATCGCTGGGGGCGTGACGCTGGCCAGCGGCGCTGTGCTGGACTTGCAAAACGTCACGGTGGGCGCTGAAACACTGACCCTCAACGGCGGCACGCTCAAAGTCTCCACGGGTTCCAGCACATGGGGTGGCAACATCACCTTGGGCTTGGCGAGCACATTCTCGGTGCCAGGTACCGCGCTGACTGTGACGGGTGTGATCAATGACAACAGCAACGGCCTCACGCTCGATGGGCCTGGTAGCCTCACCCTGGACAACACGTCCAACACGATTGACACCATCGTGGTGAGCTCGACCCTGGGTGGCTTGACCCTCAATAACAGTGTGGCCCTGACGGTAGGCGAGATGAACGCCACAGGCGCAGTGACGATTGTGAACACAGCTGGTTTGACCCTGATGAGCGGTCTGGGCATCACCACCACCACTGGCAACATTGTGTTGGCGGGCACCAAATTCACGAACTTTGCGGGTGCGACGGCTTTGAATGTGGCCAGTGGCTACAACTGGCAAGTGTGGAGTGCCAACCCCGATCCATTGAACCCCATCGGCGGTGACAACAATGCCAATTTGCCCAATGACTACATTCAATACGGTGCCACGTATGGCTCTAGCGCCGTCTTAGGCAATGGCAATGGGTTGTTGTACACCTATGCGCCACCTATCACAGGTCGCTTGGTCGGCCCCATCACCAAGCACTACGACGGCACCGACAGCGTGGTGCTAACGCCCACCAATATTGATGTGACTGGTCTACTCAACGGCGACGTGTTGACGGTGACACAAACCACCAACAGCCGTTACACCTCCAATGGTACCGCCGCGAGCATCACCGAAGTGGGTACGGGTAAAACCGTCGAGGTCAATGGCTTGATCGTCACGGCCTACAACACCACCAACAAGACGATTTATGGCTACGCCTTTACCTCACCCACCTTGAGCGGAACGGGCGACATCACCAAGGCGCCAGTGACGTTGACCATGTCCAAAACCTACGATGCCAACGCCTCGTTCACCACGGCCAACACCTACAACATCAGCGGCACGGTCAACGGCGACGTGGTGTTGCTCACAGGCGGCACAGCCACCGTAGCCAGCGCCAATGCAGCCACTTACAACAGCTTGTCGAGCAGCACCTTCAGCATTGCGAGCGACAAGTACACCTTGGATGGCGCCACATACAACATCACCATCAACAAGGCGCCGATCACGGTGACAGTGGCTGCGACCTACAGCGGTAGCACCAGCCTAGTTCCCACTACCGCGCCCGTGTCGGGTTTGGTCAATGGCGAAACCCTCGTACCTACCGCCGTGACGGCGCAGTTTGCTGATGTGGCGAGCAATGGCAACAACGTGGTCACGGCCATCACCGCGTCAACAGGAACGGCCAATTTCAACAATTACAGCGTGACCGTGGCGAACTCGCCCGTGACGATCAACCGCAAGCCAGTGACCTTGGTGGGCACATTGACGGCTGTCAAAACTTATGACGGCAATAACGCCGCTTCTGTGTTGACAGCAGGCGTGACGCCCAGTGTGGTGTACGGCAGTGACGATTTGAGCGTGAGCAGCATCACGGGTACTTATGACTCGGTGAACGTGTCCACCAACCGTGTGGTCACTGTCACAGGGGTCACGCTGACGGGCACGAGCGCCAACAACTACCAATGGGACAGCTCTGCAGTGCAAACTGGCACAGCCACGATCAACCAACTGGCCTCTGCCACATGGGTGGGCGCTGTTGGTGCCAACTGGAGTGATCCTGCCAACTGGGCTGTGACGGGCCGTTTGAATCAAACAGGTGTGTTACCCAACTTGAGCAACGTGGCTTTGGCCATCATCCCTAGTGGCAGCACCGTCGTGGCCGATGCCGCCACGGGCTATACGGGCAAGATTCAAGTCGGAGGCACGTTGAAAGTAGCGGACGACAGTTATTTGGGGGCCACACCCAGCAGCACAACCGCTGACTTGATCACCATGGATGGTGGCACCCTCTATGCCACGGACTCTTTCACACTGCATGCCAAACGCGGTATCACGTTCGGCAGTGGTGGGGCCACCTTCCAAGTCGAAGCTTCGAAGAGCTTGAATTACGAAGGGGTCTTGCAAGGCACAGCGGGGTTGACCAAGTCTGGCAGTGGCACTTTGGTCGTGTCTGGCGCCAATGACTTCACCACCACCACAGTGACAGCGGGTACTTTGCAAGTTGGTAACGGTGGCACCTCGGGCGTTTTGGGCTCAGGGGCGATGGTCGTGGACGGCGCGTTGGTGTTCAACCGCTCTGATGACATCATGCTGGCCAACGCGGTGTCTGGTTCGGGCACTTTGAGCAAGTTGGGCAGCAACATGCTCACACTCACAGGCGACCAAACCTACACGGGCAGCACAAACATCAGCGCTGGTCGTTTGGTGTACCAAAACAATGCCATGCCCACCACCAGCGGCTTTACAGGCTCCGGGGCGGTGACGATTGAGCCCACGGCGGCATCGTTTACCGCGGCGGCGGTGACATCTAACTACAGCTTTGGTGCCAACTTAACGGGCGTGACACTGGGCAAGTTGAATGCGGTCACGGACGTGACGATCGCATCTAACATGGCGATTGCAGGCCCGATTCGTGTGTATGGCGGCAGCTTGAGCTTGAGCGCAGGGGTTGCTCTGAGCACCTCTAACGCCTCCTCGATTGCGCTAGACAGTGTGAAAAAGATCACCATGGGCGACGGGTCCAGTTTGGTGACGCAAGGGGGTGACATTACCCTCAATGCTGTTGTTTCATCGACCACAGGTTCTTTGATCAATACCGATAACTTGATCAATGCCAATGGCGGCAATATTTCGCTGTCTGTCGTGAGCACGGCGCCTGTCACGGGGTCGACCTTCTTGATTCAGGGTAATGCCAACGGAGGCACGTCGCTGAAAACTTCGGGTGCTGGCACTATCAGTGTGTTTGCCGATGCCCACAGCGTCAGTACCACCGCTGGCAGCGTGTGGGGCATGGACCTTCGCATGATGAACTTCCAAACCGAACACGGTGACATCACCTTGCACGGCATTGGTGGCTTCAACTCGGCCAACTCACGCGGCATTGCGGTCGACGACGCCACACCCGTGAGCTACTTGTCGGCCAGCGGAACGATTACGTTCATCGATGAAAAGCCCAGCAATGGGGCAGCAGGCTGGACAGGCTACAAGGGCTTTTACAACCGAAGTGCCGCGACCCTTGGTGCAGATGGCAACTTGGTGCCCACGAGCGTTTCGAATGTGGTGTACAGGGTCGACGCGATGACCTTGACCAACTTGGTGAGCAACATCAACACCGCAGGCACAGTGACATTGGAGCCCGTAGGAAGCAGTTTCACGGGTGCTGTGTCGACCTTTTATTTGGCGATGACGGGTATTTCGGGGCTGCAAATCGGCAAGGTGGGCAACACGGCGAATATTGATATCCGTCGCACGCTTTCCGTGGCAGGTCCTGTCGCGTTGTATGGCGGCGATATTGCGCTCAATGCCGCGATCACAACCACCCATGCGGGCGACATTTCACTGCAAGGGGCGGCCATCACTGGGGGCTTTGATCTGGGTGTGGCCGATGGTCATGTGTTGACCGTGAACAACACAGCCAGCAGCAGCTTGTCTGGCGTGATTTCAGGCGCGGGTTCGAGCTTGGTCAAGCTGGGGGCTGGGGCTTTGGTGTTGACGGGGGATGCCACCTACAGCGGTGGCACCACGGTTTCAGCGGGTACTTTGCAACTGGGTAACGCTGGCAACACGGGCAGCTTGGGTGCAGGCACCGTGGTGAACAACGCCACCTTGATCTTCATGCGTGCCAACGATGTGACGGTGTCCAATGTCATCAACGGTACAGGTTTACTCAAGCAAGAAGGCGCAGGCACCTTGACTTTGGGCGGTACCAACGCCTACGCAGGAGGCACCCAAATCAATGCGGGTACTTTGGCCATCAGCACCGATCGCAACCTAGGCGATGTGCCCGCAGCGGTAGATGCCAGCAACATCGTGCTCAATGGTGGCGCCTTGCGCTTCTTGTCGGGTTTCACCACGTTGCATACCCATCGCGGCATCACCCTCGGTGCCAACAGCGGCACGCTCAGTACCGATGCAGGCGTTTCTGCCAACTATGGTGGCGTGATCACAGGAAGCAGCAACTTCGCCAAGACTGGCGCTGGCAGCTTGACGCTCACCGCTGCACAGGCGTACAGCGGAAGCACCACCATTGGCGCGGGGACCTTGGCCATCACAGGCTCAGGCAGCTTGAGTTCCACCGGTGTGGCAGGTGTTTACAACGCGGCCATCGTGAACAACGGCAGCTGGGTCCTCAACACCACCGTCGATCACAGCTTGGGCGGCATCATCAGTGGCACGGGTGTGTTGGAAAAGTCCAATACCAATACGCTGACGCTGTCTGGCGCTAACACCTACCAAGGCGGCACCACGCTTCATGCGGGTTTGCTCACACTGGGCACAAGCACGGTCGGCAATATCACCTCAGGCCCCGTGGGCACGGGAACTTTGGTGGTGGACAGTGGTGCGGCGGTTAACCTGAACGGCAAATCGCTGGCCAACACGCTCAGCCTCGGTGGCAGCGGCGTGGCCAACAGCGGTGTGATTTACAACCTTGAGAGCACGGCATCGAGCTTGGGTGGTGCCATCACGCTCACCGACCACAGTGTGTTCCAAAGTGGGCAGGGCGGTGGTTTGAGTTTTGCCAGCACGATCAGTGGCCCTTACAACCTCATGGTGTCTGGGGCGGCTACCAGCTTTAGCCAGAACATCCCGTTCTTGAACACGGGCATCCTGACCTTGGGTGCCTCGGCGGCGGATGTGTTTAGCTTCACACATGGTGTGTCGGTGACCGCCCCGAGTGCGATCCGCTTGGCTGGTGGTTTCAGCAGCCCCAATGTGGCGTTGAGCTGGGGCGACACTGACACGGCATTGACCTTGTTGGCCCATACGACACTCAACAGCGGAACCGCCGTCACCACCTTAGGGGGCGCCGTGGCGGGGGCTTACACCTTCACCGTGCCAAGTGCCGCTGTGGCGATCAATGGTGGCAGTGTGAATACAGGTTCAGCCGCTCAAATCTACGGTGGCTCTGTCACGCTGGCTGCTGATACCAGCATGACGGCCTCGACCGTGACTGTCACTGGCAGTTTGACAGCGCAAGGCGCAAGCACGCTCAACACCGCCAGCGTGACCACCACGGGGGCACAAACCTACAACGGTCCCGTGACTTTGGCCCATGACCTCGCGTTGACGGCAGGGACTTTGGCTGCACCTGCTTCTGTTTCTTTCAATCAAACCCTCGACGGCGCGTATGCCCTGACGGTCAATAGCAGTGCAGTCACCACATTCAATGGCGCGGTGGGTGCGACGACGGCACTGACCCGTGTCACCACCAATGCTGGCGGTACCTTGGTGATCAACGGCGGTGTCATCAAGACCTCAGGCGTGCAAACTTATGGCGAAGCGATCACCCTAGGAGCGGACACAACTTTTGACGCCGATGCAGCCGATGTGACGTTTGGCAGCACGATCGATGGCAGCTACAGCTTGGCCGTGAACACCACTGGGGCCACCATATTTGATGGCGCAGTCGGCCAACAAACTGCCTTGAGCAGCGTCACCACCAACGTGGGTGGTACCGTGGCCATCAACGGCGCAGGCATCAAAACCACAGGTGCACAAACTTACTTCGATGCGGTGAACTTGGGTCATGACGTGGTGCTCACAGGGGTGAACGTGTCATTGCTGTCCACCGTGGATGGTGCCTATGCATTGACCCTTGAAGACACAGGAACCACGGTGTTGGGCGATGTGATCGGTGGCAACACGGCTTTGATGCGTTTGACGACCGATTCCTCTGACAGCCACGATGGCGTGACTCAGCTCAAAGGTGCGCGCATTCATAGCACCACCGATGTGGTGTTCAACGATGCGGTGCAAATTTTCACAGACGTCAGCATCCAAGCCGCAGGCCAGCTCAGCTTCATGCAGTCTGTGGATGCGGATATCGCGAACACGCGCAGTCTGACGTTGAACGGTGGCCACACTGCAGCCATTTCGGCGCAAGCCGCTGTCGGTGAGACGGTCTCTCTCAAAACCTTGCATGTGGTCAACAGCGAGATGACGGCCTTCACGGGCAATGTGGTGGCCGACACCAGCGTGGTGCTGTCTGATACAGGGCTGTCGATTGCATTCAATGGTGGTTTGTCCACGGGCACATTGACTGTGGCCGACAAGCCCTTTGATTTGACGCTGCGGGGCCTGGTCAATGTGACCCAAGCGACCACATTTGCAAACACGGGCGTCTTGACCTTGGGTGGGGTCGAGTCCGACCGCATGCACTTTGTGGGCGGACTCACTGCCACCGCACCTTCCGCGATTTCCATGGCGGGCGTGATCTACAGCGACGACGCAGACATCTTGCTTGGCAGGGCCGATACCAACATTTCATTGTTGGAAATGACGGGCATCAACAGTGGTGCAGGGCGTTTGCGTGTGGTCAGCCCAGTCTTGGCTGGCGAATACCAATTGCGTTTGCTCAGCACAGGGCCCACCACGCTGAACAGCGACATCACCAGCACGGGTGCGTTGAGTTTTGTGGGACCCGTGACCTTCACGAATCCCGCCACATTGACCGCTGCAAGCTTTAGTTTTGGCAACACCGTCAACTTTGACGGTGCCACCACCATCACCGCTGGCACCACCACCTTCAACGGTGGCGTGATTGCGGGAGGAAATTTGGCCATTCATGGTGACACCGTGATCAATGGCGGCAGTGTCAACTCAGGGGGCTTCACTCAACACTACGAGGGTTCTGTCACTGTGGGTGGTGCCGCGACGTCAACCACCACCTTCACAGGCGTCAGCATGCGTTTCGGCGGCACACTGGATGGCACCAGCCGTCTGCTCATCAAAGACACGGGTGCGACGACTTATGTGGGTGCGATTGGTGGCACCACAGCGCCTGCACACTTCCAGACCGACGATCTCAATAGCGGTGCTGGTAGCAGTACCTTCAGTGGTGGCTTGATCCGAACCAGCAGCCCCAACTCGATCATCATGGCAGACGATGTGGTGGTGACGACCCACACCACGTTTGACACCACCAACAACGGCAACTTACCCACAGGCGCCGACATTACCTTTGTCAAGACCTTGAACGGGACGAACAGCAACGGTCAAGATGTCACCTTGAATGCAGGAACTCAAGGTCAAGTCTTGATTTCTGGCCAGGTGGGGCAGGTGGCGTTGCGTAAATTGATTTTGACCAACAGCAACGGTGCGGTATTCAACGCAGCAGTGACCACGGTAACCAGCGTGGTGCTGACCGACACCACCGCGGGTCAGACGATCCGCTTTGCGGGCAACTTGAGCACGTCCACCCTCAGCACGACCGCCAGTGGCTACAACGTCGAGTTGTTGGGTGGCACGACCAACGTGAGCAATGCGACCACGTTCTTGAACACTGGCAATTTGGTACTGGGCAATGGCGCGGGTGACAGCCTGAGCTTTGCGGGTGGCTTGGTGGCAGCAGCGCCTGCTGCCATCAGCGCAGCGGGCACGATCAGCACCACCAACTCTGACGTCCTATTGGGCGCCAATGGCCATGGCATCACGTTGGCCGCCAACCTCACAGTGAACGCGGGTGCTGGTAACGTGACGTTTGACAGCACGGTGGACGGCGCGTTTGATCTGCTCATCAACGCGGGTGGTAACACCGTCTTCAATGGCAAGGTGGGTGACACCACGCCTCTGACCAGCCTGAGCACCGACGCTGATGGCACCACCTACGTCAACGGTGGCTTGGTCAAGACCGTCACGGACCAAACCTTCAACGACGCTGTGGTGGTGGGCAATGCAGCCACCGAGTTCTGGAGCACGGG